>Ga0268299_1000448_pt1 | contig 129071 bp, 120 predicted proteins | sample NOBtaG_FD_193484 | JGI IMG/M metagenome (GOLD analysis project Ga0268299, IMG submission 193484) | Activated sludge microbial communities from bioreactor in Nijmegen, Gelderland, Netherland - NOB reactor | ecosystem: Engineered > Bioreactor > Aerobic > Activated sludge | place: Netherlands...
TAATGTTGACGAATTCCGCGAACATCAGCGCGCCGATCAGGATCATGAACAGCATGCTGGTGGTGCGCGCGGATTCGACCAGCACCGAATAGAGATCCTTCCAGGTAAGCGCGCGCCGCGCCAAGGTCAGAATTAGCGCGCCGAATGCGCCGATACCCGCGCCCTCGGTCGCGGTGAAGATGCCGCCGTAGATGCCGCCCATCACCAGCACGAAGAGGGCGATCACGCTGATGACGCCCTTGAAGACCAGCGCCAGCCCGAAGACCGCGAAGGCGCCGAGGACGCCGGCATCGTCCACGTCGATCAGGTAGGTCCCCTTGGCTCCCGCCGACCAGCTGATGCCGAACGGCAGCGCTCCGCCGGGATTGGGCCAATAGATCTTGGTGGCGAGGACCAGCAGGACCGCGGCCAGCACGAACCAACCGACGCCGCGGATCGAATCCATGCGCGCGGCCCAGTTCTGCCGCTCCCCCGGCGGGCCCGCCTTGGGATCGCGCCACGTCACATAGAGGACCCCGATGCACAGCAGAACCGTGCACAGAAAGCCCGGCAGCATCCCGGCGGCAAACAGCTTGCCGATGTTGGTCTCCGTCATGATCCCGTAGATGACCATGACGGTGGACGGCGGGACCAGGATCCCGAGCGTGCCGCCCGACGCGATCGAGCCGGTCGCGAGCGCGTCGGAATAGCCGAACTTCTTCATCGAGGGATAGGCGACCTTGGCCATCGTGGCCGCGGTCGCGATCGACGAGCCGCACACCGAGCCGAAGATCGCGCAGGCCATGATCGTGGCCATGGCCAGGCCGCCGCGCAGATGGCCGACGAAGACGTAGGCGGCGCGGAAAAGTTCCTGCGCCATGCCGGCGCGCGCGATGAAAGCGCCCATCAGGATGAAAAGCGGTACGACCGAGAGCGTGTAGTTGCGCCCCGTTTCGTAGACGCGGGTTTGCGCGTTGGCGAGTGCTGCCCCCCAGCTCCAGTCGCGCATATAGGCGTAGCCCACCACGCCGACGATGGACATGGCCAGCCAGATCGGTATCCGCACGAAGGCGAGTACCATCATGATCGCAAGGCCGATCAGTGCCTCAGTCATCTGCGCGCTGTTCCCCGGTCAATTCGTGGCTTGGTTGGCGCGCGCGGCACCGGGATAGAAGACCTTGTAGACGTGGATCAGGCCCGTGATCGCGATGGTCGCGGCCATGAAATAAACGAAAGGGGCGACCAGGATCTTAAGCACGTCGGTGGTGTCGCCGTATTCCGCAACCCGGACCGCCTTGTTCCAGGTGAGCCAGGCCAGCAGAAACATCGCGCCCGCGGTGACCAGATGGACGAGGCGCACCAGGGCGTTGCGCAAGACATCGCCCACAATGCGGTCGATGAAATCCATCGTCACATGCTCGTCGGCGTGCGAGACCAGGGGCAGGCCGGCGAAGATCAGCACCAACAGCATAAGCTCCGTGATCTCGAACGCGCCGCGCAGCGGCCAGTTCAGGAGATAGCGCGAGACCACGTCGGCGACGGTCATCATCATCAGAATCATCAGGATGACCGACGACGCGATGCCCAGCACCGCGTCGAGCGGCCGTTCCCATTTCTGTGCCGGTGCCGTCGACAAAATCCCCTCCCCCGCCCTGCCCACCGGGGTCCGGGTCAAGCGATAGCCCGAAATCCCGGGCAGGTCCAGGCGGCGCGGCGGCGCTGCTTCGGGCGGCCGGATTCGCCGCCGTGCCTAGTTGCCCGCGGCCACTTTCTTTAGCTCGGCGCGGAATTCCGCCAGCACCTTGGCCGCATCGATGCCGCGCGTATTGGCGGCCTTGATCCAGGCCTGCTCGACCTCGGCCGCCTTGGCTTGCACCTCTTGGATCAGCGAGGGGCTGGCCTCGGCGACGGCGACGCCCGCGGCCCGCATGACCACCAGCGCCGCGCGGTCGGCGTCGTCCCAGGCCTTGCCGGCCGTGCGCGCCACTTTCTCGCCGGCGATCGAATCGACCGCATCCTGGTCGCGCTTCGGAAGCGCCTTGAACTTCTCCTCGCTCATGAAGAGAGCCAGGACCGAGCCGTAGAAACCGCCCGGAAACAGGGTGGCGTGCTTGACGACCGTCTGGAGCTTGAATGCGGTGACCGATTCGAGCGGAAAAAAGATGCCGTCGGCGACGCCGGTCGAGAGCAGCTCGTAGGATTCGACCGATGGCTTGACGAAGGCCGAGGCGCCGAGCGCGCGCGCCATCTGGTCGGCGATGCCGCCGCCGGTGCGGATCTTGAGCGTGCGCAGATCGGCCAGCGAATTGATCGGCTTCTTGTTGTTGAACATCTGGCCAGGACCGTGGGTGAACAAGCCCAGGAGCTTCACGCCCTTGAACTCGCCCGCCTGGTGCATGTGCTTCCAGTGGATGCGGCTATAGGCGACCGAGTTGATCTCGGCCGTGGCGCCGCTGCCGGGCAGTTCGGCGATGCCGGGCAGGATGAAGCGCGCCGGCTGGTAGCCGGGGACGCCGAATGTGAGGTCGGTAAGGCCGTCGCGCACCGCGTCGAACGAACCCGGCGGCGAGGCCGGCGCCTTCGGCAACAGGCGGAACTTCACCCGCCCTTCGGTGACGCGCTCGACCTCGTCGGCGAAGCCCTCGAGCACGACCTTGTGCATGAGATGCGACGGCGGCGTCCACGATGACATGGTGAGCACGGTCTGGCCGGCGGCGGGAATCGCGACGAATGCCGATGCGGCGGCGAAGGCGAATGCGATAGCACGTTTCATGATGGTGTCCCCCTGGCTGTGTGCGGCGGCCGGTTCAGAAGCTGGTGACGGTGGTGCCGCCATCGACCACAATCGTCTGGCCGGTGACGAAGCTCGCTGCGTCGGAGCAGAGAAACACGGCGGCGCCGGCGATCTCGCGCGGCCGGCCCCAGCGCTTCAGCGCCGTGCGGGCCGCGAATTTCGGGCCGATCGCCGGATCCTCGGCGAGGGCCAGATTGGTTTCGGTGGCGAAGAAGCCGGGCGCGATCGCATTGACCGTGATGCCGTGCGGCCCGAGCTCGTGGGCGAGCGCATGGGTGAGCGCCTCGAGACCGCCTTTGGAGGCGACATAGGCGGCATCGGGGGCCACCGTCATGCGGGCCGCGATCGAGGTTACGTTGACGATGCGGCCGTAGCGCCGCGGAATCATCGCCTGGGCCGCGGCGCGCGCGAGCCACATGGCGCCGACGAGATTGGCCTCGATCTGGGCGCGGATCTCGGGCAGCGAGAGATCGAGCAGGCCCTTGCGGTTGCGAATGCCGACATTGTTGACGAAGCCGTCGAGCCGGCCGTGACGCGCCCCCAGCTCGCCGATTTGCTCCGCGGCGCGCTCGGTGTCGGCGACGTCGAACGGCGCCGCCGAGGCCTGGCCGCCCTCGGCGCGGATGCGCGCCGCCGCGGCTTCGGTGCGCGCGCCGTCGCGGCCGTTGACCACGACATGGGCGCCGGCCTCGGCGAGGGCGCGCGCCATCTCGAAGCCGAGGCCGCGCCCGGCGCCGGTCAGCAGCACCACGCGGCCCGCGAGCGAGAAGAGTGCGGGCGCCGTCATCGCGGCTTCATCCCCTTCAAGCCGGCGAGATGGAGGTCCGCGATCCGCTCGGCGAGTTCGCTCGCGCGCATCGGGCCCTTGGGATCGAACCACATGTATGTCCAGTTGACGGCGCCGAAGAACACCAGCGCCGCCACCCGCGCCTCATGCGCATCGGCGAGCGCCGCCGGCTGGATCGCGGCGAGGACGCGCGCCACGAGATCGACGAGCTGCTTCTGCGCGCGATCGGCTTCCTTCCTCGGCTTGCCGGTGAGGTGCGCCCTTTCATGGTTGAGCACGGCCTGCTCGAGCGGCCGCGCCACGTAGGATTCGAGCAGCGCGCGCACGAGGGCACGGAAGCGCTCCTCCGGTTCGCGGGCGCTCTCCACCGCCGACAGCGCCTCCTCGAGCAGCTCGAGGGCGTGCGCGCGCATGATGTCGGACAGGAGACGCGGCTTGGAATCGTAGTAGTGATACACGACGGATTTCGCGATGCCGCAGGCCTCGGCGATGTCGCTCATGCTCGTGCTGGCGTAGCCGTTGCGCGCGAACAGCGCGGTCGCCGCGCTCAAGACGCGCCGGCGCTTCTCGGCAAAATCGTCCGCCCGCGGTCGCGCCATGTCGGTTTGGTCTCGCCGGTGTCCCCGCTTGAATTTATCGACCGATCGGTCTATGAATGTCAAGCGCGTCGGGCGAAATCGGAGGCTTCCATGAGCGTCGTCAGCTTCAAGACCGATCGCGGCACCGCGGCCGCCGAAGAGCAGACGCTCCGGGTCGAGCTCGCCGCCGCCTATCGCGTGTTCGCCGATTTCGGCTGGACCGAGACGATCTTCAACCACATCACCGCGCGCGTGCCGGGGCCGGAGCACCACTTTCTCATCAATCCGTTCGGCCTCCTCTACGACCAGGTGACGGCGTCGAACCTGGTCAAGATCGATCTCGAGGGCCGGCCGGTGGCGCCGACCGAGCACAAGGTCAATCCCGCCGGATTCATCATCCATTCCGCTTTCCACATGGCGCGCGCCGATGCGCAATGCGTCATCCACTGGCACAGCCCGGCCGGCATGGCGATCGCGCAGCTCGAGGGCGGGCTCGAATTCAACCATTTCGTCGCCTGCCAGTTCTACGGGCGGCTCGCCTATCACGATTTCGAAGGGCTGACGCTCGACATGGACGAGCAGAGTCGCCTCCTCGCTCATTTCGGGCCGGGCGCCGTGGCCATGATCCTGCGCAACCACGGCATGCTGGTGATCGGGCGCACGGTCGGCGAGGCGGTGTGGCGCGCGTTCAATCTCGAGCGCATGTGCGACGTGCAGCTCCGCGCCATGGCGACGGGCGCCAAGCGCGTGACCCCCGCGCGCGCGATCCTCGAAAAATCCGCGCGCCAGGTGCAAGACCTCGAGGACCGCACCCTCGATCTCGGCGGCACGGTCCTCGCCGCCCTGATGAAGAAGCTCGACCAGCACGATACCAGCTATCGGAACTGAGGCGGCGCCGAACGCCTCGGCTCGTTCTTCCCCCGCTTGCGGGGGAAGATTGGATGGGGGCCGGATCGCGCACTTGATGCTGCGCACCTAACCCGCTCGCAGACCCCCATCCGGCTTCCCCCGCAAGCGGGGGAAGAGCAGAGCGCGCTACTTCCCCGCGGCGACCTTCTTCAGCTCCTCGCGGAACTCGGCCAGCACCTTGACGGCGTCGATGCCCTTGGCGCCTGCGGCCTTGATCCATTCCTGCTCGATCGCGTCCGCCTTGGCCTGGACTTCCTTGATGAAGGCGGGGCTCGCATCGGCGATGTTGACGCCGGCCTTCTTGAGGATATCGAGGCCGCGGCGGTCGCTCGCGTCCCACATCTCGCCGGCGATGCGCGCCAGCTTCTCGCCCGATTCCGCCAGGACCACGTCTTGATCCGCCTTGGGCAGCTTCTTGAACTTGTCTTCGTTCATGAAGAAGCCGAAGGCCGAGCCGTAGAAGCCGCCCGGAAACATCGTCGCGTATTTGACGATCGTCTCGAGCTTGAAGCTCGGCACCGATTCGATCGGGAAGAAGATGCCGTCGGCGACGCCCGAGGAGAGCAGCTCGTAGGATTCCGGCGCGGGCTTGACGAAGGCCGAGGCGCCGAGCGCGCGCGCCATCTTCTCGGCCATGCCGCCGCCGACGCGGATCTTGAGCCCCTGGAGATCGGCCACGCTCGCGATCGGCTTCTTGGTGTTGAACATCTGGCCGGGGCCGTGGGTCCACACGGCCAGGAGCTTCACGCCGCGATATTCGTTGACCTTCTCGAAATACTTGAAGTGCATGCGGCTATAGGCGACCGAATTGATCGTCGCCGTGGCGCCGCCGCCGGGCAGCTCCGGCAGAAGCGAGAGCACGAAGCGCGCCGGGAGATATCCGGCGGTGATGAACGAAACGTCCACCAGGCCGTCGCGCACCGCGTCGATCGTCCCGGGAGGCGCCGAGGGATGCTTCGGCAGGATCTGGAACTTGACCCGGCCCTGGGTCGCCTTCTCCACCGTCGCACCCCAGGCGAAGACGACGTCCTTGGTCAGGGGGTGATTGGGCGGCGCCCAGGACGAGATGGTGAGCGTCGTCTGCGCGGCGGCCGGGCCGGCGATTGCCGCCGCCGCCAAGCCCGCGCGAAGAATATTCTGCAGGATGTTCATGGTCCCTCTCCATGCCGATGGCCTCCGGTTCCTGCCGGAAGCGGTGCAGTCGTGACGCACGATGCACGAACCATACCACGGCGCGCCGGCGTTGCGGACGCCCAAAAACGATGCGGCCCCCGCCCGGGTTCTTCTCGGGCGAGGGCCGCGATGGCGCGAAAGTCGGCGAGACTATTTCTTCACTTCGGCTTCCACCTTCTTCAGCTCGGCGCGGAATTCCGCCAGCACCTTGGCGCCGTCGACGCCCTTGGCATTGGCTGCCTTGATCCAATCCTGCTCGAGCTTGCCGGCCTTGGCCATCACGTCCTTCACGAACGCAGCGTTGGGCTCGTGGATCTGGATGCCCGTCTTCTTCATCTGCGCCAGACCGGCCGCATCGGCCTCGTCCCACGAATTGCCGGCGATGCGCGCCAGCTTCTCGCCGGATTCGGCGACGATGATGTCCTGATCCTGCTTCGAGAGCTTGGCCCACTTGCCTTCGTTCATGAACCAGCCGAAGGCGGAGCTGTAGAACCCACCCGGGAAGATCGTGGCGTGCTTCAGAACGGTGTCGAGCTTGAACGATATGATCGATTCGAGCGGGAAGAACACGCCGTCGGCGACGCCGGACGACAGCAGCTCGTAGGATTCGGGCGCGGGCTTGACGAACGCCGAGGCGCCGAGTTCCTTGGCCATGAGATCGGCCACGCCGCCGCCGGTACGGATCTTCAGGCCGGCGATGTCGCTGATCTTGGTGATGGCGCGCTTGGTGTTGAACATCTGGCCCGGGCCGTGGGTGAAGACGCCGAGCAGCTTGACGCCCTTATACTCGCCGGCCTTGTCGAGATACTTCCAGTGGATGCGGTTGTAGGCGACCGAGTTGATGAGCGCGGTCTTGCCGGCGCCCGGCAGCTCGGGAAGGATCGGCAGCGCGTGGCGCGCGGGCGTGTAGCTCGCCGTGACGTAGGTGACGTCGACGAGGCCGTCGCGCACGGCGTCGAAGGTGCCCGGGGGCGCCGAGGGATGCTTGGGCAGCACCTGGAACTTGACGCGGCCGGCGGTCGCCTTTTCGACGTTGGCGGCCCACACCATCATGACGTTCTTGGTCAACGAATGCGTCGGCGGCACCCACGACGAAATGGTAAGCGTGGTCTGGGCCTGCGCCCCCATGCCGAAGGCGCCCAGGGCGACCGCAGCGACAGACAGTCCGAGAAGACGGCTCATGATCGTCATACCTCCCTAAAATAGCGCTTTTGAATTTGACCGGCGCTGATGGAGCAACCTTAAATGAGGGCGACGCCGCCTTCAACGCCCGTCCGGCCGGCACGCACTCGGGAGAAACCATGATGGATGGCCTACGTGAATCCACGCATGCGCAGGTCAATCGCGACCTCGATGCGCATCTGGCGCCGGCCGCCTGGACCGAGCCGGAAAAGCTCGTTCTGGCGGCACGCATCCTGGCGGCGGCCGGCCATTCCTCGGGCCTCGCCGGCCAGCTCACCCAGCGCCTGCCGGATGGCACCTTTCGCAGCCTGCCCCTCGGCGTGGGCTTCGACGAGGCCCAGCCCGGCCATCTGCTGCGCGTCGACGAAAACCTCAAGGTGGTGGAGGGCAAGGGCATCCCCAATCCGGCGGTGCGCTTCCACGTCTGGGTTTATCGCCAGCGGCCGGATGCACTCGCCATCGTGCACACCCACCCGCCCAAGGCCTCGGCGCTGGCCATGATCGGGCGCCCGCTGATCGCCGCGCACATGGACACGGCCTGCCTCTACGAGGATTGCGCTTACCTGCCCGAATGGCCGGGCGTGCCGGTGGCCGACGAAGAAGGGCGCATCATCTCGGCGGCGCTGGGCGACAAGCGCAGCATCCTGCTCGCGCACCACGGCATCCTCACCGTCGGGCGCGACATCGCCGAGGCCACGTATCTGGCCGTGGCGATGGAAGTGGCGGCGGGATTGCAGCTCGACGCCGAGGCCGCGGGCACGATCAAGCCGGTCGAGCCCAAATTCGGCCGCGAGGCGCATGATTTCATGTTGAAGCCATCGATCGTCGGTGCCACCTTCGCCTGGTGGGCCCGCCGCGCGCTCAAGGCCGATCCTGACGCGCTCGCGGCCTGAGCCGCGCGTTCGGCTTTCGCTTGCATTCGCCGGAGGCAGCCGATGCCCGCACCCTCGATCAACGTCCGCTACATGGTCGACGACGTCGCCGCCGCCGTTGCGTTCTACACGGCCCATCTCGGCTTCACGCTGCAGGCCGACATGGCGCCGGCCTTCGCCTCGGTGGTGCGCGGCGAGCTTCGCCTGTTGCTAAGCGGCCCGACCAGCTCCGCCGGGCGCCCGATGCCCGACGGGAAGCGGCCCGCCGCCGGCGGCTGGAACCGAATTCAGCTCATCGTCGGCAATCTCGCCGAAGAAGTCGCGCGGCTCCGCGCCGCCGGCCTCCGGTTCCGCAACGACATCGTCAAAGGCCCGGGCGGCGCGCAGATCCTGCTCGAGGATCCGGCCGGCAACGCGGTCGAGCTGTTCCAGCCGGCAGCACAAGGCGGCTGAGGCGGCACGCAGGCGCTGCCGACCGGGCAGCCAATGCGCATCGAGCTGCATAATTGCGCAAATTCTTCCTTCGATGCGTCCGTGGGCTGCCCCCGACTAAGTAACCGGCAGCCAGCATGCAAGACTCCGGCAACGCCCTCTCCACCGCCTTGGCGCTCATCGCGGGAGCGGATCCCGATCTGTGGCGCATCGTGGCGCTGTCGCTGCTGGTGAGCCTCTCCGCGGTCGTGCTCGCGACCCTCATCGCCCTCCCGATCGGCGCGGCCCTCGCCCTCTTCGCCTTCCCGGGCCGGGGCGCGCTTGTGACGCTGTTCAACGGCCTGATGGGCCTGCCGCCGGTGGTCGTCGGCCTCGTCGTCTATCTGCTGCTTTCGCGCGCGGGTCCGCTCGGCGACTGGGGCCTCTTGTTCACGCCGGCCGCCATGGTGATCGCGCAGACCGTGCTCATCGTGCCGATCATCGCCGCGCTCGCGCGCCAGACGATCGAAGACGCGTGGCGGGAATATGCGGAGCAGATGCGCTCGCTGGGCGCCACGCCGGGGCGCTCGATCCCGACGCTGATTTGGGACACGCGCTTCTCGCTCGCCACGGCGGTGCTGGCCGGCCTCGGGCGCGCCAGCGCCGAGGTCGGCGCGGTGATGATCGTCGGCGGCAACATCGACGGCCTCACCCGCGTGATGACGACGGCGATCGCACTCGAGACCAGCAAGGGCAATCTCCCGCTGGCCCTCGGCCTCGGCATCGTGCTCATCGTCCTCATCGTGCTCATCAACGCGCTCGCCCATGGCGTGAAGGCCGTGGCCGAGGCGCGGCACGGGTGAGCGCCATGCATGCGCGCCCCTCGCCGCTGCCGTTGCGCCTCGACGGCGTGAGCTTCGCGGCCGGCGGCGTTTCGATCCTGGAACGCGTCACGCTCTCGCTCGGCGCGGGTCCGCGCACCGTCATCCTCGGTCCCAACGGCGCCGGCAAGAGCGTGCTGCTCCGCGTTTGTCACGGTCTTCTTCGTCCGACCCAGGGCAAGATCGCTTGGGCCCACGAGGTGCGCGGCGGACCGCGGCCGGATGCCATGGTGTTCCAGCGTCCGGTCATGCTGCGCCGGAGCGTGCGCGCCAACGTCGAATACGGGCTGAAACTGCAAGGCTTGGCGCGGGGCGAACGGCGGCGGATCGCGCTGGCGCGGCTCGAGGCGGTGGGCCTCGCCCATCTCGCCGACCGGCCGGCGCGGCGGCTCTCGGGCGGCGAGCAACAGCGCGTGGCGCTGGCGCGCGCCTGGGCACTCGAGCCCGCGATCCTGTTCCTCGACGAGCCGACCGCGAGCCTCGATCCCGCCGCCACGCGCATGGTCGAGGCCATCGTGCTCGCCATGCACGGCGCCGGCACCAAGATCGTGATGACGACCCACGATCTCGGCCAGGCCCGGCGCCTGGCCGACGAGATCGTCTTCGTCCACCGTGGCCGCATCGTCGAGCATGCTCCCGCCGCCAAATTCTTTGCGGGCCCGAGCGCGCCCGAAGCCGCCGCCTTCATCCGCGGCGAACTGCCCGTCTAGCGCAACGAAATACCGGAGGACTGCCATGCTGCGGAGAACATTGATTTCGATCGCCGCCGTCGGCGCCATCGCCGCCGCTTTGCCCGCCGGCGCCCAGGAGAAATCCATCGTCGTCGCCTCGACGACGTCCACCGAGCAATCGGGGCTGTTCAAGCACATCCTGCCGATCTTCGAACAGAAGACCGGCATCAAGGTGCGGGTGGTGGCGCCGGGCACGGGCCAGGCGCTCGACACCGGCAAGCGCGGCGACGCCGACGTGGTGTTCGTCCACGACCGCGACGCCGAACGGAAATTCGTCCAGGACGGACACGGCATCGACCTGCGCGAAGTGATGTACAACGACTTCGTCATCGTCGGCCCCGCCGCCGATCCGGCCAAGATCAAAGGCGCGAAGGACACGACCGACGCCTTCAAGAAGATCGCGGCCGCGGCCGCCGCGTTCGCCTCGCGCGGCGACAAAAGCGGGACGCATGCTGCCGAGCTGCGCTTCTGGAAGGCCGCGGGCATCGATCTCGGCGCCGCCAAGGCGTGGTATCGCGAGACCGGCTCGGGCATGGGGCCGACGCTCAACACCGCCGCCGCCATGAACGCCTATGCGCTCGCCGACCGCGGCACCTGGCTCGCGTTCAAGAACCGGCAAGGTTTCGTCATCGTCGTCGAGGGCGACCAGAAACTCTTCAACCAATATGGCGTGATGCTCGTGAACCCCGCCAAGCACGCGCACGTGAAGAAGGCGCTCGGCATGGCGTTCGTCGAATGGATTACCTCGCCCGAAGGCCAGGATGCCATCGCCGGCTACAAGATCGGCGGCGAGCAGCTGTTCTTCCCGAACTACAAAAAGGCGACGAACTGATCGCGGGGCGTGCCTCGCTCATCCGTTCCACGCTACCGCCCCCGTCTCGGCCACGTCGTAGCCGCCGAGGGCGGCGGCGCGGCGCTTGAAGGCGGGGGTGCGCGCGAAGGCGAACAATGCTTGGGCCGGCGCCTCGAAATAGGTCTTGCGGCGGAGGGCGATGTCGAACCGCTCCTCGGCCAGCGGCACGAAGGCGAGGCGGAACTGGCGCGCCACCGCCTCGATCGCGAGGCCGGCATCGGCGCGGCCCTCGACGATGGCGAGGCCGACTTCGGTCTCGCTCGCCGCCGGCGGATGCACGAGCTGGAGATCCGCCGGCTTGATCCGCGCCTTCTCCAGGAAATGCAGCAGCAGGAGATGGCTGCCGGCGGCGGCCTGGCGCTGCATGATCCGAGCCTTGCGCGACTTCAAGCTGGCGATGCCGTTGATCTTCATCGGATTGCCCGGCGCCAGCACGAGCCCCTGGCGGCGGCGCGCGAAATGGATGAGCACCATCTCGCGCAGACTCGGCGCCGCGCGCAGCAGCGGCGCGTTGTATTCGCCCGATTCGGCGTCGCGGACGTGGAGCGCCGCCATCGCCGCCTCGCCCGCGGCGAGTTGCTTCAACCCGTCGAGACTGCCGCTGGCGCGCAGCGCCAAGCCGCAACCGGATTCGCGCACCGCCCAATCGAGCAGCGGATCGTGACTGCCCGCCACCACCGGCGCGGGCGGCCGGGTTTCGAAGCCGAGGCCGGCATAGTCGGTGTTCTCCGCCACCCAGAGATCGATGAGGTGCTTGGGAAACAGCCATTTACCGGTGACGCGCGAGCACGGGATGCGGCGCGCGCGCAGCAACGCATAGACCTTGCGCTGCTTGATGCGGAGGTACTCGGCCACCTCCTTGGTATTCATGAATTCGCGCGCCATCCGTTCCGGCCTCTGCCCTCAACCGCCGAGCCTGCCGGTTGGGCAAAGCCGCTGTCAACGAGGCCTTGTCCCAGCTGGAATACAGGGCCATTTCGCGAAAGGCCGTACGAATCCGGCATCCACCCGGATGATGGGCGCGTATCCTGTGTTCATGGCAAGGTAGGCGTGCGCTTCCCGGCGCCGCCTGCGACATGACGGAGATCCCGATGCTGAAGCTTTTCTCGATCGTCCTCGTCGCCGCCGTGCTCGCCGCGGCACCTGCGGGGGCGCAGCAATCTCGGCCCCTCGACTGGGCTAAGGTGCCACTGCCCGCCATCGACGGCACGACCCATGCGCCGGCGGCCTTTCAGGGCAAGGTCGTGCTGCTGGTCAACACCGCCTCGTTCTGCGGCTATACCGGGCAATACGAGGACCTGCAGAAGCTGTGGCAGCGCTATCGCGCCCAGGGTTTCGTGATCCTCGGTGTGCCGGCCAACGATTTCGGGTCGCAGGAGCCGGGCAGCAACGAGACCATCAAGAATTTCTGCCAGATGAATTACGGCGTCGATTTCCCGCTGCTGGAAAAGCAGACGGTGGTGGGTCCCGATGCCCATCCGCTCTTCCGCTGGGCGGCGGCCGCGACCGGCCCCGCCGGCGTGCCGCGCTGGAACTTCCACAAGATCCTGATCGGCCGCGACGGCCGCCTCGTCGCCTGGTTCTCGACCCAGACCAAGCCCGCGGACGCGAAGATCGCCGGCGCCATCGAGGGCGCACTGGCTCGGCCGTCGAACTGACCGTCTAGGCTCGTTTCGGCGGCAGCGGGAAGAACCCGCTGGTGCGCGCGATATAGGTGGCGTAGTCCGGGTTCTTGCGCGTGAGGCGCCGCTCGAGCAGCGCCTTCCCCGTGACGGCAACGAGGAAATACGTCATCAGCAGCGGCGCGATCACGGTCGCGAACCCGAGCGGGTGATCGCAGGCGACGAGCCAGAGGCCGAACCACACGCAGGCATCGCCGAAGTAATTGGGATGGCGCGTAAAGCGCCAGAGGCCGCGGTCCATGACCTTGCCGCGGTTGGCGGGATCGGCCTTGAAGCGCGCCATCTGCCAATCGCCCACCGTCTCGAAGACGAAGCCGACCAGCCAGAGCGCGGCACCGAGATAGGCGAAGGCGCCGAGCGGCTCACGCCACACCTGCCCGGCCGTCACCGGTAGCGCCACGACCCACATGACGGCACCCTGCAGCAGGAACACGCGCGTCAGCGTGATGCGGTGGCGCTTGGCGGCGCCGAGATGCTCGATCATGCGCGTGTAGCGCGGATCCTCGCCGTGGCCGCGCTTGCGCCAGAGAAGATAGAGGCCGAGGCGGAGGGCCCAGGCGGTGGTGAGCGCCACGATGAGCCATTTCCGCGCCGGCGCGCCATTCGATAAGGCAAACGCGACCCAGGCGGCGACGGCGAATCCCGGTCCCCAGAAAATATCGACGATGCTCGCATCCGCGAGCGGGATCGACAGCAGCCACAGCGCCAGCATGCAAACGAGGATGGCGCCGGCGCTCGCGGCGAGCACGAGGGCGAGCTCGTCCCACATCAGGTGCCGGCCTTGATGCCGAGAAACGACTGCACGGCGTCGGGGTAGCCGCGCGGCGCCGTCTCGGCGCGGATCTCGCCGATGCGCGCGGCGATGTCTTCGGGTGCTATCGGCTTGTCGGCAGGGAATTTCACGCCCGCATTCTCAACCGCCCAGGCCCGGCCGAAATGCCCCGAGCCGGCGATGAAGGTTTCGCCGTTGGCGGTGCATTGCTCGCTGGCGAGCCAGGCCACCAGCGGCGCCACGATCTCGGGCCCATGCAGCTGCGAGGTGTCGACGCCCTGGCGCTCGGTCATCGGCGTCAGCGCATAGGGCGAGATCGCGTTGCACTTGATGTCGCGGCGCCCGCATTCCTGCGCCAGCGCGCGCATGAAGGCGATGAGGGCGCCCTTGGAGGCGGAATAGGCCGTGAGCCCATGCAATCCGTAAAGCCCGGCCGAAGAAGTGCTCACGACGATGCGGCCGTAGTTGCGCTCGCGCATGTGCGGCAGCGCGGCCTTGGTGACGTAGAGCGTACCGAAGAAATTGACGTTGAACACCCGCTCGAAATCCTCGAGCGAGGTGTTGTGGAGCGCCGAATGCTGATCGACGCCGGCATTGTTGACGAGGATGTCGAGCCGGCCGAATTGCTTCAGCGCCGCCGCCACCATGCGCTCGCCCGAGTCGCGCGCCTCGACGCTGCTGTAGTCGGCGACCGCCTTGCCGCCCGCGGCCACGATCTCGTCCACCACCAGATCGGCCGAGCCCTTGGTGCCCGCGGGCTCGCGCTTCCTGTTGTTGACGACGACGGCGGCGCCGCGCGCGGCCAGCAGCAACGCATAAGCGCGGCCGAGGCCCTTGCCGGCGCCGGTGACGAGGGCGACGCGGCCGTCGAAGCGGACCGGCGCGCTCACGCGCCCGCCGCCACGACGAAGCTGACCGTGGTCGTACCGCTGCCGCCGATGTTGAGGGTTTGCACGTGGCGGGCGCCCTCGACCTGATAGGCGCCGGCGTTGCCGGTCGTCTGCTTCCACGCGTCGAGCAGCATGCGCACCCCGCTGCAGCCGACCGGGTGGCCGGCGCCGATGAGGCCGCCGCTGGGGTTAATCGGCAGGTCGCCGTCGAGCGCGATGCGGCCCTCTTCCACCGCCTTCCAGCTTTCCCCCGGCTTGGTGAGGCCGAAATGGTCGATCGCCATGTATTCGGTGGTGGTGAAGCAATCGTGGGTCTCGATCGCGTCGAGCGTTTCCGGCCCGGGAATACCCGCGCGTTTGTAGGCGTCGGTGATCGCGCCGCGGACATGCGGCATGATGTAGGGGTCGTTGCCGGCTTCCTTGAGCTTATCTTCGAGCCGCATCGTGGCGGTGCGATGGCCCCAACCCTTGAGATACGGCACCTCCGCGAGCGTCACGCCGCGGCGCGCGGCCCAGTCCTGGGCGTAGCGCTCGGAGGCGAGGAATACGCAAGCGCCGCCATCGGTGATCTGGCCGCAATCCTGCTTGCGGATGCGCCCTTCGATGGGCGGATTGGCGTCGTCGTCGGTGCCGAAATTGGCTTCTTCCAGCTTCCACTCGCGCGTCTGCGCGTTGGGATTCTTCCGGGCATTGGCGAAATTCACCTTGGCGATGCCGGCGAGGTGCTCGTGCTTCAAGCCGTAGCGCCGGTCGTAGACGTCTCCGAGCTTCGCGAACATCCAGGGCCACATCCACTGCGCCTCCTGGCCCTCGCGCCCGATCCAGGCGGCGGCGGCGAGATTGTCGGCCGCTTCCTGGGCGGTGGCGTTGCGCATCAGCTCGACGCCGAGCACGCAGGCGAGATCGTAGTGCCCGGCCTTGATGTCGGCCTGGGCCGCCAAAGCCGCCAGCGAGCCCGAGGCGCACGCACCCTCGTGGCGCGCGGAAGGCAAGCCGGAAAAGCGCGGATGGATAGCGGCGAAGAGCCCGCCCAATTGACCCTGGCCGCAGAACAGTTCGGCGACGAAATTGCCGATATGCGCGACCTCGACTTCCTCGGGCGCGATGCCGGTGGATTTCAGGGCGCCCTCGACCGATTCCTGCATCATCTCGAAGATGCCCTTGCCCTCGCGCGCGAAGTTGCGCTTGAAGTCGGTCTGGTGGCCGCCGAGGAGATAGACCTTGCCGCTCATGGACGATTCCTCCCGCCGGGACTCTTAAACCCGTTCGACGATGGTGGCTACCGCGACGCCGGCCGCGGCGCCTCGGCCGACCAGGCGCGCGCAAGAAATTTTCCGGCATCCTCGAGCGTCGCGCGCGCCGCGTCGACCATGCGCGCGAAGCCAAGGAAGCTGTGGCCGAGCCGCTCGCGAACCGAAAGCTGGTGCGGAACGCCGAGGGCGCCGAGGCGCTCGGCAAGCTTCAGCGTGTCGTCGCGCAACGCATCCATTCCGGCGGCGCAAAGGAAAAGCGGTGGCAGCCGTGCCAACGCTTCGTCGGCAGCGTGCAAGGGTGCCGCACGCGGATCGGCGCGGTCGGATTCGCGCGCGAGATAGGTGTTCCAGCACCACGCCATCTCCTTGACCGAGAGCCAGGCGCCATCGGCGCCGAACCGGCGGCAAGACTCCGAATCCAGCTCGGGGCTGTAGGCGCCGTAGAACAGCGCCCCGGCGCGATAGCGGGCGGCGGTCGCCGACGGCAGCGCCAGCATGGCGCCCAGCGCGATGTTGGCGCCGGCCGAGCAGCCGCCGAAGGCGAGGCGCGCCGGATCGATGCCCCACGGCGACTCCGCTTCGGCGACATAGGCGAGCGCCGCTTGGGCCTCGATCACGGCGCGCGGAAATTTGTGCTCGGGGGCGAGGCAGTAGTCGACGCCGATCACTGCGGTGCCGGCCGCGATGGCCAAGTGGCGCATGATGCGATCGTGCGTGTCGTTGCTGCACGAGAACCAGCCGCCGCCGTGGAAATACACCAGGGCCGGCATGGACGCGCCGGCCGCCGCGTGGGGCACGTAGAGCCGGACCGGGATCGGGCGCGCGGGGCCCGGGATCGTGCGCTCCTCGACGCGCGCCAGCGCGGGCGGATCGGCGTTGAACCAGCGCCGCTGCCCGAGCCCGATGCGCCGCGCATCCGCGAGCGATTGCGGCTTGCCGAACGCTCGCGCCGCCTCGGCCATCTTGTCGATGGCGGCTTGCATTTGGGGGTCGAGGACGGGGTTGGACATGGTTCGTTCGGCAGCGGGACCGTCCGCTACTCCGTCATCCTGAGCGAAGCGAAGGATCTTGTTTCAACGCGATGAATCTCTGCGCTGAGAAAAGATCCTTCGCTACGCTCAGGATGACGGCGGGGCGGCGTTGCGCGCTTCGCCTTATCGCCCGCTTGCCAAGCGCTTGGCGCTGGCCCAAGTGGCGTGGAAGCCGTTGGGAACGCGCTGGGGCACGATCACGCGTGCCACCGGTCCGTCGGCGAGGTTTTGCGCGTCGAGGATCTGGATCTCGGAGCGACTTTCGTTGGGGTTCCAGACGAAGCTGACGAGATATCCGTCGTCCTCGCTCTTGGGATTGTCGCGCTCGGCGAACGGCGCCTCGCTGTACCAGAAATGTGGACCTTCGCTGAATGCCTGATAGCGGCCGGTGTCGAGATCGAATTTGACGAGGCCGGTGAAGCGCGGCTCGTCGGCCGGCCAGCGCGCCATCATCACGTTGTAGGAATAGCGGTTGCGGCGGCCTTGCCACGCGGTGTTCACCATCGGGAATTCGGCGTTGAGCGTGTCGTCGATCGGGCCTTCCTTGGTGGCGCCGGTTTTGAGGTTGAAGCGCCACTGGTAGAGGATCGCGTCCATCATGAGATGCGCGATCATCTTGCCGTAGCGCTCGCTGTCGGGCTCGCCGTTGGGCTTGCGGGGCGTGACGTACCGGCAGCCGGTCATCACCACCTCGTCGCCTTCCTCCCATGCGTTGACGACGTGATAGATGAAGCACGGCTCGGCCTCGAACCAGCGTACGTCGCGGTCGTGGCCGTAGCGCGGGATCACGCCGAAGCGCGCCGGCATCTCGTGGTGGAACCTGATCTTGTGGCGCCCGGCCTTGAACGCCTCCGCGTCGTAGAACAGCGGCAGGTCGTGCAGGATGGAGTAGTTCTTGCTGATGGCGATGTCGTGCGGCAGGCGCGGCCCCGGCAGCGTGATCGGCGTCCAGTGCTTGACGCGCCGGTCGGGCCCGACGACGCCGTAGCTCATATAGGGCGCCTGCTTGCCGTAGTCGAAAAAGATCAGCTCGCCCGTGTCTTCGTCCACCTTGGCGTGGGCCGAGACGCGGCATTTGAGCGTGCCGCCGAAATCCTCCTGTCCGTGCGTGGCCAGGGTCGCGGGATCGAGCGAGTAGATGTCGCCCGCGAGATACCACATGGAAACGAGGCGCCCCGCGTGGAACACCACGTCGGTGTTCGACGTGTCCTTGAGCGGCATGTCGGGCCGCTCGCGGCGCGGCGGCTCCATCACCCCTTCCCAGAGCGCGCGCCCCGCGGCCTCTTCCTCGACGAACGACTTGGTGCGCACCCAGCGGTTGCGATAGGTTACCTTGCCGTTCTCGAATTGCGCGGCGTGCATCATGCCGTCGCCGTCGAACCAGTGATAACGGCCTTGCGCCGCAAAGTGCCGGTTGGGCCCGTTGCGGAAATAGGTGCCGCTGAAATCCTTCGGGATCTCGCCGATCACCTTGAGATCGGTAAACACGGACTCCCGGTCGATCGGCGCGTAGTTTCCGCGGAGGACCGGATTGGTGGGATTGACGGCATTCATGGCGCGTCTCCTTCGGTTCGTTCGTGCGGCGTCATTCGGCGGCGCTGCGGGCGGGCGCGGATTTCTCGAGCCAGGGATTCGAGCGGCGGCTCTCGGCGATGGCGGCGGCGTATTCGCGGCGGAGGCGTGCAACGATCTCGGCAGCAGGCTCCACGGCGGCGACGCTGCCCACACCCTGCCCCGCCGACCAGATGTGCTTCCACGCCTTGGTGGCGCTTTCGGGCCCGCCGGCGAAATTGACGTCCTTGGGCTTCAGGTTCTTGAGGTCGTAGCCCGCGGCTATCAAGCTCTCGGCGAGGAAATTGCCGTAGACGCCGGTGATGGCGTTGGTGCCGATGATGCCCTCGACATCGGTGCGGACCAGCATGTCCTTGTAGGCATCCGGCGCCATGCTTTCGGCGGCTGCGATGAAGGACGTGCCGACATAGGCGAGATCGCCGCCCAACACTTCGACCGCGTGCAAGGACCGCCCGTTGGCGACGGCGCCGCCGATCACGACCGGGCCGCTCCAGAATTTCCGCACCTCGGGCAGGAAGGCGAAGGCCGGCAGCGGCCCGACATGGCCGCCGGCGCCGGCGCAGACCAAGATCAGGCCGTCGACGCCAACCTCGATCGCCTTCTTGGCGAATTTCACGTTGATGACGTCGGCGAACACCTTGCCGCCGTAGGAATGCACCGTCTCGACGACGTTGCGCGGGCTGCCGAGCGCGGTGATGACGAGGGGGGCTTTGTACTTCTTGATCAACTCGAGCTCGGGCAGCAGGCGCTGATAAGAGGAGTGCACCACCATGTTGAGCGCGAACGGCGCCGCGGCGGTGCCGGCCAGCTCGCCCGTGATGCGCGCCAGCCAGCCGTCGAGATCCTCGATCTTGCGGCAATTGGGAGCGGGGAAGGCGCCGATGATGCCGGCCTTGCAGCACGCCAGCACGAGTTCGGGGCCGGAGACGAGGAACATCGGCGCCGCGATCACCGGCAGCGTCATGCGCTGCGTCCATTCTTGAGGCAGGCCCTTGGCCATGATCGTTTCTCGTTCCTCCCGTTTCTGCGCCGGACCGTAACATCGTCAGTCTCATAACGCTAGTGACTAGGTGACCGGCTTCAGCGCCGGCCGCGGTGCGGCCGATTCCAGCACCGGAATCAATATCTTGCCGCAGGGCTTGTGGGTCAGCGCCAGGGGCGGTCCGGCGGCGCCGGCGAGCCAGCGCTCCGCCCAGCCGATCTGCGCCACGATCACCGAATAGAGGTCGAGCCCTTTCTCGGTGAGGATGTATTGCCAGCGCCGCGGCCGTTCGCGATAAACGTGGCGCGCCATCATGCCCGCCGCCACCAACTCGTCGAGCCGGCGCGCGAGCACGTTGGGCGCCAGTGCCAGCGCCCGCTCCATGTCGCTGAAGCGGCGCAGGCCGAAAAAGCCGGCGGAGATGACGAGCGCGAGGCTGCGATTGCCGAGCGTGTCGGCCGCCGACACCAGCAGCTGCGGGCGCATGGCGCCCTCGCGGCTGCGGCGCGCGCGGCGCGGTTGGGCGATGGCGGCGGCGCTTCGTCCTGGCGCCTTGGCATCGGTCGCGCGATAGGCGACGTCGCGGGCGTGGATCGGCTGGCGGCAGGCGCGGCAGACGAGGCGGCGCTCCGGCTCGTCGGCCATCGGCCAGGCTTCGAAGGCCTCGGCCGAAGCCCAGGTGCGGTCCCAATTGCGGATGGCGTGGAGAATCGGCAGCGTATCGGCGCCCCGGGCCGTCAGCGCGTAGTCGTGGCGGGGCGGATTGCTGCGATAGAGCCGGCGCTCGACGAGGCCGTCGTCGGCGAGGTCGGCGAGGCGCTGCGCGAGCGTGCTGCGCGCGATGCCGATGCGGCGCGCGAGCCCGTCGAAGCGCTCGGGGCCCGCCGCGAGCGCGGCCAGGAGCAAAAGGTTCCAACGATCGCCGATGATGTCGAGCACGGGAATGACGAGGCTGCGGCGGATATGCCGCGCGGCCGCCGCCGCGCGTTCCGCATCGCTCTCCGGCGCCTCGCTCACCGCTCCGGCCCGCGCCATCCGCCTCGCCTTCAATCTTGCCTTGGTCAGTTCGCTAAGGTAAGTGACTGACCGGCGGCGCACAACATCAAAGCAAGAAGAAGCGCCCCGACGCCAGGGAGGACGGCCATCGTCGAACTGCTGCAGCAGCTCGCCAACGGTCTTGCTGTCGGTGCCATATACGGCCTGACGGCGCTCGGATTCGTGCTCATCTACAAGGCCACCGAGGTGGTGAACTTCGCCCAGGGCGATTTGTTGATGCTGGGCGCATTCGTGGCGTGGACGCTCATCGTTCCGCTCGGCCTGCCCTATGTCGTCGCCTTCGTGCTGACGATCGTGGTGATGGCCCTGGTCGGCGCCGGGCTCGACCGCTTCGTGATGCGCGCCATCATCGGCCAGCCGCATTTCGCCGGCATCATGCTCACGATCGGCCTCGCCTTCTCGATCCGCGGCATCGCGAGCCTGATCTGGGGGCCGCAAGAGCGCGGCCTGCCGACGCCGTTCACCCAGAAGATCTCGAACGTCGGCGGCGTGCTGGTGCAGGATTCGGCACTCGCCATCGCCGCCGGCACGCTGGTGCTGTGCGTCGTGATGTTCTACTTCTTCCGCCGCACCAAGCTCGGCATCGCGATGCAGGCGACGTCGCAGAACCAGCTCGCAGCCTACCTCATGGCGATTCCCGTGAAGTCGGTCTTCACCCTCACCTGGGCCATCGCCGCCGCGGTTTCGGGCATTGCGGGGATTCTCATCGCGCCGCTGCTCGCGGTCGAACTCAATCTCTGGATCATCGTGCTGAAGGGCTTCAGCGCCGCGGTGCTGGGCGGCTTCGGCAGCATTCCGGGCGCGCTCGTCGGCGGAGTCCTGATCGGCGTCGCCGAGCAGTTCGTCGGCGTCTACATCGATTCCAGCGCCAAGGGCATCACCGCTTACGTCGTGCTGCTCGCGGTGCTGCTGGCGTTTCCGCGCGGGCTCTTCGGCGACCCGCAAGGCAAGCGGGTGTAGGGGCCGCCATGCGCTTCGTCTTCAAAACCAGCCACGACCAGGACGTCGATCTGCTCCGCCATCCCGGCGATTGGTGGTGGTATGCGGCGCTGGCCGCGATCCTGATCGCGCTGCCGCTCGCGATTCCGGCCTATTTCGTGGGCGAGCTCGCCTTCATCTTCGTGCTCGCCATCGGCAGCGTCGGCCTCATGGTGCTGACGGGCTTCACCGGCCTCGTCTCGCTCGGACACGGCGCGTTTTTGCTGATCGGTGCCTATGTGGAGGCGCATGCGCTCCGCGCCGGAATTCCGTTCGGCGTCTCGCTGGCGCTGGCCGCGCTGGCCTCGGGCGCCGTCGGCATCCTGCTCGGCCTCCCGGCGCTCCGGCTCACCGGCCTCTATCTCGCCATCGCCACCCTCGCCTTCAGCCAGATCGTCGAGCATCTGTTCTCGCACTGGAAGTTCCTGAGCGCGGGCGAGACGTTCCTGAGCGTGCCGAACCCGACCGTGTTCGGGGTCAGGCTCGGCAGCGGCAACGGCTATTACTACGTGGCGCTCGCGGTGCTGGCCGGCACCATTCTCGTCAGCCTCAATTTGCTGCGGGCGCCGATGGGCCGCGCCTTCATCGCGCTCCGCGACAGCCCGATCGCGGCGGAAACGCTCGGCGTGGCGCTCGCCCGCACCAAAACCATCGCCTTCGCGCTCTCGGCCGCCATCGCCGGCCTCGCGGGCGCCCTCTACGCGCACAAAATATCGACCCTCACCGCCGAGAGCTTCAGCGTGCTGCTCTCGCTCGAGCTCTTGATGATGGTGGTGGTGGGCGGCATGGGCAGCATCAAGGGCGCCGTGCTGGGTGCTCTCTTCCTCGGTCTTCTCGACCCCGCCATCGCGCGCTTCAAGGATTACCTGCCGCCCTCGATATCCGGCCAATCCGGGCTGCAACTGGCGCTCTACGGCCTGATCCTGGTCTTCTTCGTGCTGTTCGAGCCGATAGGCCTCGCCGGGCGTTGGGCCAAGATCAAGGCCTATTTCCAGGCCTTCCCGATCTATCGCCGCGCCACCTTCAAGCGGACCAAATCCTACATGACCTCGGAGCGCATGCGATGAGCCTGCTCCGGGTCGACGGCCTCTCGCTCTGGTTCGGCGGCGTCAAGGCCGTCGACGGCGTATCGTTCGCGGTCGAGACCGGCGAAGTCTTCACCATCATCGGCCCTAACGGCGCGGGGAAAACCACCGTCATCAACATGCTCTCGCGGCTGCTGCAGCCGCGCAGCGGGCGGATCGAGTTCGACGGGCGCGATCTCCTCGCCTTGCCCGCGCACGGCGTGATCGCCAAGGGCATCGCGCGCACCTTCCAGAACCTCGAATTGTTCGAGCATGCGACGGTGATGCAGAACCTGCTGCTCGGCCGCCACACGCACCGCTCGACGCACCTCGCCGCCGAGCTGCTGTTCCTGCCCGGCGTGCGCGCCGCCGAACGCCGGCACCGCGAGCGCGTCGAGGCCGTCATCGACTTTCTCGACCTTCACCGTCACCGCGACAGCATGGTGGCGGGCCTGCCCTACGGAGTCCGCAAGATGGTGGAGCTCGGCCGCGCCCTCGCCTCCGAGCCGCGCCTCGTGCTGCTCGACGAGCCGGCCGCCGGCCTCAATCCCGAAGAGACGGAGAACCTCGCCTTCTGGATCGAGGACATGGTGGCCGATCTCGGCGTCACTATCCTCATGGTCGAGCACGATCTGGCACTCGTGAACGAGGTTTCGGACCGCGTGCTCGTCATGAACCAGGGCCAAGCCATCGCCCGCGGCACTCCGGAGGAAGTCCAGCGCGAGCCGGCCGTGATCGAAGCCTATCTCGGCACCTGAGCCATGGCCGCCTTGCTCGAGCTCAACAACATCGAGACGTGGTACGGGCCGATCCCGGCGCTGCGCGGCGTGAGCTTCGGGATCGAGAAGGGCCGCATCGTCGCCGTGCTCGGCGCCAATGGCGCAGGCAAGACCACGCTACTGCGCACCATCGCCGGCCTCGTCGATCCGCGCGTCGGCACCGTGAAGTTCGCGGGCGGCACGATCCACGGCCGCGATCCCGACAAGGTCGTGCGCCTCGGCATCAGCCTGGTGCCCGAGGGCCGGCAAGTGTTCCCCTTCCTGACGGTGGCGGAAAACCTCGCCGTCGGCGCCTTTGCGCGTAAGGATTCCGGCGCGGTGGCAGAAGATTTGAAGCAGGTCTTCTCGTTGTTTCCGCGCCTTCATGAGCGCCAGCAGCAGACCGCGGGCATGCTCTCGGGCGGCGAGCAGCAGATGCTGGCGATCGGCCGGGCGCTGATGGCGCGGCCGACCCTGCTGATGCTCGACGAGCCTTCGCTCGGCCTCTCGCCGCTGCTGACGGTCGAGATCTTCAACGCCATCCGGCGCATCAACGAGGCGCTCGGCCTCACCGTGCTCGTCGTCGAGCAGAATGCGCGGGTGGCGCTCGCCCATTCGCACGACGCGCACATCATGGAGCTCGGCCGCGTGGTACTGTCGGGCGCGTCGGCGGCGCTGTCCGAGAATCCGGACGTGCGCGAATTCTATCTCGGCATCCGCGAGGGCGGCATCCGCGGCCAGCGGCGCTGGCGCCGCCGCAAGACATGGCGGTGAGCGCGATGGCGCGTTTCGATCCGCTCCCGCCGACGCCGGTCGCGCTCTTCTGGCAGCGCGTCGCCGCCACGCCGGACCTCGCGGCGTTGCGCGACAAGCGCCACGGCCTGTGGCGGGCCTTCACCTGGGCGGACTACGGCGCCAAGGCGCGGCAAGTGGCGCATGCGCTGGCGGCACTCGGCCTCGGCCGCGGCGACGTCGTTTCCGTCTTGAGCGAGAATCGGCCGGAATGGCTGTTCTGCGATTTGGGCGCGCAATCGCTCGGCGTCGTCGGCAACGGCATCTACACCACGTCGTCGCCTAGCCAGACCGCCTACATCCTGCAGGATTCGAAGAGCCGCATCGTCTTCGCCGAGGACGAAGAGCAACTCGACAAGGTGCTGGCGGTGCGCGGCTCCTGCCCCGAGCTCCGCCACGCGGTGGTGTTCGAGACCGAGGGCTTGCGCGGCTTCAGCGACCCGATGGTCATGAACTTCGCCGAATTCCTCGACCGCGGCGCCGATCACGCCCGCGCCCATCCGCGCATGGTCGAAGACGCGGTGGCGGCCGCGAAGCCCGAGGAAACCGCGATCCTCATCTATACTTCGGGCACCACCGGGCCGCCCAAGGCGGCGATGATCCGCCACGGCAACATCGCCTCGCAGATCGGCCGCGCCCACATCATGACGCCGCTGATCGAGGGCGACCGGACGCTTTCCTTCCTGCCGCTCTGTCACGTCGCCGAGCGCATGAGCGCCATGTTCAATCCGCTGGTGCTCGGCAACACCGTGCATTTCGCCGAGAGCGCCGACACGCTGCTGGAGGATCTCCGCGCGGTGCAGCCCGACGCGCTGTTTGCACCCCCGCGCACTTGGGAGAAGATGCATGCGCTGGTGTCGCTCGCCGTGGCCGATGCCACGCCCCTTCAGCGCCGCGCCTATCAATGGTCGATCAGCCTCGGCCAGCGGGCCGAAGCGGCGATCGACAAGGGCGGCAAGCCCGGCCACGGCCTCCGCCTGATGCGCTGGGCGAGCGCCGGCGCCATCCTCGGCAACCTCCGGCGCTTCCTCGGCTTGGGCCGCATCCGCTACGCCATGACGGGTGCAGCACCGGTGGCGCCCGAGATCATCTCCTGGTTCCGCGCGCTCGGCATCGACCTCCGCGAAGCCTATGGGCTCACCGAAAGCTGCGGGCTCGCCACCGTGAATCCGCTCGGGCGCAACCGCGTTGGCACGGTCGGCCCGCCGCCGCCCGGCATCGAGATCAGGTTGGACACCACCGGCGAAATCCTGATCCGCGGCAACAACGTGTTTGGCGGCTACCTCAACAAGCCCCTGGAAACCGCGGCCGCCATCGACCCGGAGGGCTGGCTCCACACCGGCGATGTCGGCGCCGTCGATCCGGACGGCTATCTCCGCATCACCGACCGTTTGAAGGACGTGATGATCACCGCCGGGGGCAAGAACGTCACCCCCTCCGAGATCGAGAACCAGCTCAAGGCGAGTCCTTATATCTCCGACGCCGTCGTGATCGGCGATAAGCGCCCGTACCTCACGGCGCTCGTGATGATCGACCTCGAGAACGTGGCGCGCTTCGCCCAGGACCAGCGCGTGCCCTTCACCAACTACGCCAGCCTCTGCGCCGCGGAGCCGGTGGTGGGCCTCATCCAGCGCGAGATCGAGACCGTCAACGCCAAGCTCGCGCGCGTGGAAACGATCAAGAAATTCCGCCTCATCGACGTGCTGCTGACGCCCGAAGACGAGGAACTGACGCCGACCATGAAGCTCAAACGCAAGGTGGTGGCGCAGAAATATGGAACGTTGATCGAGGGGATGTATGGGTGAGCCCCCCTCCCTTCGGAGAGAGGGGGAACGGCGTGGCTTTCCTTATGAAACCGACTTAGACTTGGCGAAAATCGTGAAACCCTTAGGGAGGACAAACATGAAAACAGCATTCCGCCTTGCCGCCGCCGCCGTAGCGTTCGCCGGCGCGGCCAGCCTCGCCGCCGCGCAGACCGCGCCTCAGGGCGTCACCGCCACCGAGATTCTGCTCGGCTCGCATCTCGATCTGACCGGCCCGACCGCGGCCGGCATGGATTGGCTGCGCACCGGCATGATGATGAAGATCGACGAGGTGAACGACAAAGGCGGCATCCACGGCCGCAAACTCCGCGTCATCGTCGAAGACAACGGCTTCAACCCGGCGCGCGCCGTGCGCGCGGTGGAGAAGCTCGTCGGCAGCGACAAGGTCTTCGCGGTGATGAATTCCTTCGGCACCACGCCCACCATCGCCGCCCACGGCAAGGCGCTCGAGGCCGGCGTGCCGCACATCTTCCCCTGGTCCGGCGTGGCCGGGCCGTTCCACAAGGATAAGAGCCCGCTCAGCTTCACCTTCGTCGTCAACTACGATTGGGGCACGGCGGCCGGCGTCAACTGGGCGATCAAGCAGATCAAGCCCAAGAAGATCGGCGTGCTCTATCAGGACGATCCCTTCGGCCAGCTCGTGCTGAAGGGCGTCGCCGACGCCGCCAAGGCCAACAACATGACGGTCGGCGCCACCGCCACCTTCAAGCCGACCGAGATCGATCTCTCGGCGCAGCTGACCTCGCTCAAGAACGCCGACGTGGACCTCGTCGTGCTCGGCACCATCGTGCGCCAGACCGTGACCGCCTATACCGGGGCGCGCCAGATGGGCTGGAACGTCAACATGATCACCTCGATTCCGGGGCGCAATCAGACCATTCTCGCGATCGCGGCCAGCACCAAGGCGAATCTGGACGGGCTCTGGGGCATCAGCCAGTGGCGCATCCACGACAAGGCCACCGACCTGGCCTCGGCCAAGGACTGGATCGCGGCTTATGAGGCGAAATACAACAAGCCGGCGACCATGGAGGCCATGGTGGCCTATTCGGTGACGGAATGGACGGTGATGGCGCTCGAGGCGGCGGGCAAGGACCTGACGGTGGAGAAATTCACCAAGGCGCTGCGCGAGATGAAGTACACCGACAAATTCGGCAACCCGACGCAATCGCTCGCCGAGGGCAACCACGCCAATCCGCAGACCGTGGCCGTGGACCAGATCAAGGGCGGCAAGTGGATCAAGGTCAGCGACTGGATCACCACGATCCAATAGCGATTCCGAAGCGCGGGCGCCGCCGCGCCCGCTTCTGTCGCGTCTCGATCGGCGCGGCGCGATGAGCGCGCCGCCATGAGCGGACCGCCGCTGGTGCTTCATGTGATCGCCGGCCTCGGCGTCGGCGGCGCCGAGCGCGTGCTGGCGGCGCTGGTGGCCGCGCCGCGGGCCGAGCCGCATCCCCAGACGGTCGTCGATCTTCTCCGCGCGGGCGCGCTCGCGCCCGAAATTCGCGCCGCCGGCGTTAGCGTGCACGAGATCGGCCTGAGCGGACCCTGGGGCGTGCCGCGCGCCGTGGGCAAGCTCGCGCGGCTCATCCGGGCGCTCCGGCCCGCAGCGGTGCAGACCTGGATGTACTACGCCGACCTCATCGGCCTCTGGGCGCTCGAGCGCTCCGGCCGGCGCGATGCGACGCGGCTCTATTGGGGCATCCGCTGCTCCGACATGGATCAGAGCCGCTACGGGCGGGCGCTGCGCTGGACGATCGCCGCCTGTGCGCGCCGCGCCCGGCGGCCCGATGCCGTCATCGCCAATTCCTACGCCGGGCGCGCGGCCCATCTGAGGCTCGGCTACGTGCCGCGCGCTTTCGGGGTGATTCCGAACGGCGTCGACACGCGGATGTTCCGGCCCGATGCCGACGCGCGCCGCCGGATCCGCGCCGAACTCGGCATCGGCGACGATACCCTCGCGGTCATCCACGCGGCGCGCGTCGATCCGATGAAGGATCACGCGGCACTCGTCGCCGTGGCCGAAGTGCGGCCCGACATCGTCTTCATCGCCGCGGGCAAGGGCACCGACGCGCTGGGAGCGCCGGACAATCTCCGCCGGCTCGGCGTGCGCGCCGACATGCCGGCGCTCTACGCCGCCGCCGACATCGTGATGTCCACCTCGGCCTTCGGCGAGGGCTTCGCCAACGTGCTGGCCGAGGGCATGGCGGCGGGCCTGCCAGCGGTGGCGACCGACGTGGGCGATGCGCGCCTGATCCTGGGCGCCACGGGGATCGTGACGCCGGCCCGCGACCCGCTCGCCCTGGCGGCGGCGCTCGAACGCTTCGCGGCCGCGGCGCCGGCCGAGCGCCTCGCGCTCGGCGCCGCCGCCCGCCAGCGCATCGAGGAACGGTTCTCGCTCGCGCGCTGCGTCGCCGCCTTCGATGCCTTGCACCGGGACGGTACCGTGCCCGCCGATCCCGCCGCCGGCTGATCGCGCCCGCGCGTCGATGCGCGGGAGCGCCGGCCGGCCGCCAGCTTGGCTTTCGCGTGCGAATCGGACAGTGTTTGCGCCGGGGTGGCGAGGGGCACGGCCGTGTCGGCCGCGGCCTGCCGCGTCCGAAGCGGGCGGAATTCGCGCACATGACGGAGCCGTTGACGGCGCAGCAGGAGATCAAGCGTCTCGAATCGGCGGGCGACTATCTCCAGGCCTACGACCGCGCGCGCCAGGCGATCAAGGCCGATCCGGGCGACGTGCGCCACAAATACATCGCGGTGCGCAGTCTCGCCCGCAGCGGCGCCGCGCGCCAGGCGCTCGATCTGTATGCGCAGTTCGAGCTCGGCAAGATCGACGACATCGACTACCTGGCACTCCGCGGCCGGCTCGAGAAGGACCTGGCGCTCGGCCTTTCGGGCCCGATTCGACTGCGCCGCCTGCGCAAGGCCGCGGAGATCTACGAACAGGTTCACCGGCGGATGGGCGGATACTATCCGGCCATCAACGCCGCCACGCTCAATCTCCTCGCCGGCGACACGCGGCGCGCCGAGGCCTACGCCAAGGAGGCGCTGGCCTATTGCACGCGCGACGCGGACAAAGGCGAGCTCGACGATTATTACCGCATCGCCAGCCAGGCGGAGGCGCATCTCGTCCTCGGCGAAACCATCGAGGCGATGCAGGCGCTGCACAAGCTCGCCTCGATCTCGCGCGACGACCTTGCCGCGCGTGCCGGCACGCGCCGCCAGCTCCGGCTAATTCTCGATGCGCAGAATCTGAACGATTCGATCCTCGATCCGCTGACTCCGCCCGAGGTCATCCACTACACCGGGCACCCGATCGGCCCGGGCGAACTCGTGGCCGACGCCGAGACGAGCGTCGCCCGCGCGATCGCCCGCGAATTCGACCGGGGCCGCACCGGCGTGGCGTTCGGATCGCTCGCCGCCGGGTCGGATCTCCTGATCGCCGAGGAATGCTTGAAGCGCGGCATCGAGCTCAATCTGGTCTTCCCGTTCGACATCGAGGAATTCAAGGTCGTCGCGGTGAGACCAGCCGGCCGGAACTGGCTGACGCGGTTCGACGACGCGCTCGCCCGCGCCGCCAGCGTGACCTTCGCCACCGAAAGCGACTTCCTCGCCGACGACAGCCTGTTCGTCTATTGCGCCGAGCTGGCGATGGGCAAGGCGATCCTGCGCGGCCGCTATGTCGACGCGAAGGTGGCCCAGATCGCGGTGTGGGACGGGCGACCGGGAGACACCGGCGCGGCCGCAGACGTGGCGCGCTGGCGCGCGGGCGGGCACGAATCGCGCATCGTGGCGGTCGACGCGGCGGCGCGGATCGCGCCCGAGCACTCCCAGCCGCCGCGGCACATCCGCGAGCTCCGCCCGCTCATGTTCGGCGACACGGCCGGCTTCAGCCGCCTGCGCGAAGCCATGCTGCGCCAATACCGCAAGCTGTTCTTCGGCAGCATCGCGGCGACGCTCAACGCCTATGGCGAGGACGTGCTGGCGGCCAACAGCTGGGGCGACGCCATCTATCTGGTGATGTCCGACGCCGCGCGCGCGGCACGCTGCGCCATCGACATTCAGGACGATCTGCATGCGATCGATTTCGCCTCGCACGGTTTCGAGCATCCGCTGCGGCTCCGTCTCAGCCTTCATTACGGGCCCGTCTTTCCCGGCACCGACGAGCTGACCGGCGCCCATACGTTTTTCGGCAAGGAAGTGACCTTTGCCGCGCGCATGGAGCCGGTGACGCCGCCGGGCGAGGTCTACGCCACCGAGCAGCTCGCCAGCCAATTGGCGCTGGCGGGCGAAACCGCCGTGGCCGCCGACTATGTCGGCACGGTCGAACTCGCCAAGCAATACGGCACCGCGCCGATGTATCGGCTGCGCCGCGTAGAGGCGGCGGAGAGCATGGTAGAACACGGGCCGCGCTGAACGGCATTTCGATCGGATTGGAAGACGCAGCGCGTCGCGCGCGTCCATCCTTCGAGGCTCGATTCCATTCGCGCGGCGGATGGCATCGAGCACCTCAGGATGAGGCCGATTTCGTTGAAAACAATAGACCTGATCCAGAGGTGGCCGACCGCTTGGGCGGCCCTCGAAGGATGGACGCAGACGCAGTGTCAGCCGGTTCTATCCACGCGCAAACCGCCGAGATCCGCTACTGGCACGAGACGCCGCCGTCGACGGTGAGTTCGGTGCCCGTGACGTAGGCCGATTCCTCGGAGGCGAGGTAGAGCGCGGCGTAGGCGATGTCGGCCGGCCGCCCCATGCGCCCGAGCGGCACGCGGCCCACGATCATGCGCTTGCGCGCCGCCGGATCCTCCGCCTGGTCGAAGCTCGCCTGCAGCAGCGGCGTGTCGATGGCGCCGGGATTGATCGAATTGCAGCGGATGCCGTAGCCGGCGCGGGCGCAATGGACGGCGACGGTCATCGTGTATTCGCGCACGGCGCCCTTGCTGGCGCCGTAGGCCGCGAGATAGGTGGGCGCCGCGCGGATGGCGGCGCGCGAGGCGATGTTGACGATGCTGCCGCCGCCGCTGGCGCGCATCGCGGGAATGGCCGCCCGCGTGCCGAGGAACACGCCCTCGACGTTGACCGCGTGGACCCGGCGCCAGGATTCGAGCGTGGCGGATTCCGGGGTGCCCTCGAGCGCGGAGCCGGCGTTGTTGACCAGGATGTGGAGGCCGCCGAACGCGCCGGTCGCCGCACCCACAACTCCCTGCCAGCCGCCCTCGTCCGCGACATCGTGGCGGAGCGCCCGCGCGGCGGCACCGATCTCCGCAGCCACGGCTTGGACCGCGGCCTCGTCGATGTCGGTGAGCACCACTTTCGCGCCCTCGGCCGCGAACAGCAGCGCCGTCGCGCGCCCCATGCCCGAGCCGGCGCCGGTGATGATCGCCGCCTTGCCCTTCAATCGATCCATGTCTGCCGTTCCCTGCCGTGTTCCGTCAAATGCTGAGATAGCGCTCGACCGTGGCCCGGTCTTGGAGCAGATCCGCCGTGGTGCCGCGCCACACGATATGACCGTTGTCGATGATGAACTGGCGGTGCGCGATCGCGAGCGGCACGCGGAGATTCTGCTCGACCAGCACGATCGAAACGCCGGCGGCGTTGATGGCGAGAATGGCATTCTGCACCGTCTGCACGATCAGCGGCGCCAGACCCTCGGTCGGCTCGTCGAGAAGCAGCACCTTGGGGTTGCTCATCAGGCCGCGGGCGATGGCGAGCATCTGCTGCTCGCCGCCGGAGAGCGCGTCGCCGGACGTGGCCGCGCGCTCGCCGAGGATGGGGAAGAGATCGCACACCCGCGCGAAGGTCCAGGGGCCGGGCTTGTGCGCAAGCGCGCCCATGGCGAGGTTCTCGCGCACGGTCATGTTGGTGAAGATGCGCCGCGTTTCCGGCACATAGGAAACGCCGGCGCGGCTCAGGCGATGGGGCGGCCAGGCGGTGACGTCGGCGCCCTCGAGCAGGCGCCGCCCGCGCGCGCAATCCAGAAGGCCGACAGCGGCCTTGAGCGCCGTCGTCTTGCCGGCGCCGTTGCGGCCGATGATCGACACGATCTCGCCGCGCTCGACGGCGATCGAGACGCCGTGCAGCGCCTGGGCCTTGCCGTAGAAAGTGTCGACGGCTTCAAGCGCCAGCATGGATCGCGGGCTCACCGAGATAGGCGGCGCGGACCTCGGGATCGGCCTGGATCTGGCGCGGCGCCCCGGCCGCCAACACCCGGCCCCGCACCATCACGACGATCTCGTCCGAAAGGCGCATCACCGCCTGCATGTTGTGCTCGATCAACACCACGGTCCGCCCCTTGCGGATACGCTCGATGAGCGACATCGCGCGCTCGACCTCATGCTGGCCGACGCCGGCGAGGGGCTCGTCGAGCAGGATCACGCGGGGCTCGGTCATGAGGCTCAGGCCGACTTCTAGCGCGCGCTGGTCGCCGTGCGAAAGCTGTTCCGCGATGGTGTCGCGCCGGTGCTGGAGCGCGAGGGTTTCGAGCATCGCGTCCGCCGCCGCGGCGACGTAGCGATAGCTGCCGATCGGGCGCCAGAACGGCTGCAGCCGGAAGAAACGCCCGAGGCCGGCGAGACGCAGGCTCTCGAACACGGTCAGGCCCGCGAACAGCTTGGTGATCTGGAAGCTGCGGCCGAGGCCTCGGCCAGCGCGCCGATGCGCGGGCTGGTCCGTGACATCGCGTCCGTCGAGCATCACGCGGCCCGCATCGGCGTGGAGGCGGCCCGAGAGAACGTTGATGAGCGTCGTCTTACCGGCGCCGTTGGGGCCGATGACGCTGTAGAGCTTGCCGGGCGCAAAGGCGAGCGAGACGTCGTCGATCGCCGTGAAGGCGCCGAAGCGCACCGTCACACCCATGCACTCCAGCGCCGCGCTCATGTGCGCTTCCGCCCGAGCCGGAGCCAGATGCGCTTGAACAGTCCCGCGAGCCCGTCGGGCAGCAGGATGACGAAGAGGATGAACACCACACCCAGGATACCGTGCCACCGGCCGGTGAGCTCGCCCAGCACTTCCTTGAGCGTCTCGAACGCGGTGGCGCCGAGCACCGGCCCGATCAGCGTGCCCGAGCCGCCCATCAGCGCCATGATCACCACGTCGCCCGACACGCTCCAATGCAGGATGCTGGAACTCAGGAAAAACAGCAGTGAGCTCATGAGCCCGCCGGCCAGCGCCGCGAAGAAGCCCGACGCCATCAAAATGCCGATCTTGAAATACTTCACGTTGAAGCCGAGCTGGCTCGCCCGCACCTCGTTGGTGCGCACCGCGATCAGCACTTGGCCGAAGGGTGAGGCGCGGATCAGGGCGGTGACCGCAAGCGTGATCATGAAGGCCACGACGACGAAGTAGAGGAAGTTTCCGGCCTTGAAGAAATCGATGCCGAACAGCGTGGGCCGTGGAATGCCGGCGAAACCATCCTGCCCGCCCGTGATCGGCGCCAGCACCGTGTCGGACGCGATCATCGCGAGCTGGCCGAGCGCCAAGGTGGTGAGCGCGAAGAAGATGCCCGAGAGCCTGAGCGCCACGAAACCGAACAGAATCGCCAGCAGCGCCGCACCGAGACACGCCAGCAGCAGCGCGAGTATGAAGGGCATGCCCGCATGGACCGTGAGCCAGCCCGTGGCATAGCCGCCGAAGCCGAGGAACAATGCGTGGCCGACCGACAGCAGCCCGGCCATGCCGAAGGCCATGTCGAAGGCGATGGTGAAAATTGCCCAGATGAGGATGTAGGTGACGAATTGGATCACGCGCTCGTTGGCGCCGATCGTCGGCAAGGCCAGCAACGCGATCGCGAGCGCCGGCCACCACGCCCAGCGGACCCAGGCCGGAAACTTCATGCCTGGCGCATCCTGCGGCTGAACAGGCCCTGGGGGCTCGCGAGCAGCACCCCGATGAAGAGCATGTAGGTGAGCACGCCGATCAGCTCCGGCATGTAGCGCTGGCCGACGGCGCGGATCATGCCGATCAGCAGCGCGCCGGCGAGGCTGCCGCGGATGTTGCCCATGCCGCCGATCACCACGACCATGAAGCAATCGATGATGACGGCGAATCCCATGTTGGTTTCGACCGGATAGAGCGGCCCGGCGACGACGCCGCCCAAGGCGGCCATGCCCGAGCCGATGGCGAAGATCCAGGTGCGCACGCGCGATACGTCGATGCCGAGGCACGACGCCATCTCGCTATCGTTGCTGCAGCCGCGCACGATCATGCCGAACTTCGACCGCTCGAGGACGAAGAAGAAGGCGAGCGAGACGACGACGCCGAAGCCGATGATGAAGAGGCGATAGGCGGAGACGTCCGATCCGAAAAGATCGACCGAGGAGCCGAGCCCGGGTGGCGCCGAGAGCAGCTTGGCCTGAAGGCCCCAGACGCTGCGCACCAGCTCGTCGATGACCAGGATGAGCCCGAAGGTGAGCAGCACCTGATAGAAATGATCGCGCGTGTAGACGCGGCGAATGGCGACCACCTCCATCGCTGCCGACAGCGCGGCCACGATCAGCGGACTGACCGCGAGCGCGATCCAGAAGCTGCCGGTCCACTGGACGATTTGGTAGGCGAAATAGGCACCCAGCATGTAAAGGGCGCCGTGGGCGAAATTGATCACCCCCAGCATGCCGAAGATGAGCGTGAGCCCGACGGCGAGCAGGAACAGCAGCATGCCGATGCTGAGGCCGATGACGACCACCGACATGACGCCGTTCCCCTCGCCGCTTCGCCCGCGATCAGCCTATTTCGGGCAGGGCGGGAAGATCTCGGCCGACGGATAGGTGGCCGTGATCTTCAGCTGGTATTTCGGCCCGCCCGGCTGGCCCGCGACGATCTCGGCCCAGTAGCCGACCTGCATCGCCTGGTGATCGCAGGCACGCATCGTCTTGGTGCCCTTGATCGACTTGTCCCAGGTGCTGGTGGCGAAGGTTTCGAGCAGCTTCTCCTTGTCGAAGGTCTTCTGCTTCTCGACATGCGCCAGCCACCAAGCGAGGCCGTCATAGGCTTCGCCCGCATATTGATCGGGCAGCTCGTTGTATTTCTTCTTGAAAGCCTCGACGAACTTCTTGCTCTCGGGATTGTCGAGGCTCCAGTGCCAGCGCGTGCCGGTGCTGACGCCGAGCGCGCCGTCGCCGATCGAGGCGGCCGCTTCGTCATCCACCACCACGGGGCCGAACAGCTTCATCTTGCCCTTCAGATTCACTTGCGTCGCCTGCTTCAGGAAGGCGGTGCCGACCGTGCCCGGCAGGTCGATCCAGAAGGCGTCGGCGCCCGAGCGGACGGCGTTCTCGATGATGAGCGAGAAATCCATGTTCTCGATCGGGCTGAAACTCTCGCCGGCGATCTTGGTTTCCGTGGTGGAGAGCACGAGCTGCTTGAAATTGTCCCAGCGCTGGCGCGTCACCTGGTAGTCGAACGACACGCCATAGAGCTTCTTGAACTTCATCTGGCGCACGTAGGCGGCGCCGGTGCGGTTCTCCATGTCGAGGCGAATCGTGGTGCGGTAGGCATAGGCCGTCTTGTTCGCCCCGGTTATTTGATCGCCGCCGCCGAGCGTGATGAGGTGCGGAATCTTCCTCTGCTCGGTGATCTTCATCAGCGCCAGAGTGGACGGCGTGTTCACCGAGCCCAGCATCAGATCGGGGTTGCTGGCCACGAGCTTGGCGCCCTTCTGCGCGGTAACCTGCGGCTTCGTCTCGTCGTCCTCCCACACGATCTGGATCGTGCGGCCGTTCACCTTGCCGCCGTTGTGCATTTCGATGGCGAGGTCGCTTCCCTTCTTCACGGAAATGCCGGCAAAGCCGAGCGGTCCGGTCACCGAGTTCACCGCAGCGATGCGGTATGCCTCTTGCCCCGTAGCCGGCGCGGCGAAGACGAGGACGGCGAGCGCCGCCCCAGCGAGTCGGTTCTTGATCATGGTTATCCTCCCTCGTTTGTTGAAGCGTCGTCTCAGGATCGTTCGGCGTTCGCCGCACTCACGCCGCCGCGCGGCCGGGCGGGCCGCAGGCGATCGTGTCGTAATCGGCGGGAATGTTGAGCTCGAGCACCTTGAAGTCGGCCGAGAAGCCGGTGACGTCGTGTTTCAGCTTGTGGGGCAGCGTCATCGCGTCGCCGGTGCGGATCGTGAACTCGCCCTGCCCTTCAACCTCGACGCGCGACCAGCCCTTCAGCACGAAGATGAACTGGCAGGCGAGCGTGTGATAGTGCCAGCCGGTGGAGCTGTCGCCCGCCTTGCTGTTCTGCACCACGTTGATGTTGACCCGGCGCCCCGTGGCTTTGGTGGCGGCGGCGTCGCGATAGGCGAGGAAGCGGCGCGGCCCGTCGCCGACTTTGTAGGCTTCGGGACCCTCGTAGCTCGCTGCGAAGGCGGAGACGCGGCCCGGGATGGCGGGCCGCTCGGGCAGCGGCGTGTCGCGGCCCGGGATCGTCTTCACGTCGGCAGGCGCCGTGATCTCCACCACCTCGAAATCCGGCGCGAACTCGATCTCGTCGTGGCGGTAGAAGGCGGGAAGATGCGCGCAGTCGCCGGCGCGGAGCGTCACCGTCTCGCCGTCCTGCGTCACGAACTTCACGTGGCCCTTCACCACGAACACGAACTGGAAATCGAGATCGTGGCAGTGCCATCCGGTCTGCATGTCGGCCCGGCCCACGGCGCGGATGTGCTCGGCGCGCATCAAGCCGCCGGTGGCGCGGCGGAGGCCGAGGTCGCGGTAGCGCAGGAAGGTGCGCAAGCCCCGGGGGTTGAACGCGTCTTCGCTGTAGGGCGTGTAATCGAATCGCTCGGCGATGCGCGGCCGCTGGGTCGGCGGGATTTCGGCGTCGATCTTCATGGTTCGCTCCTGCCCTAGGTTCGGTTCGGACGCTCCGGCACGTTTCGCCGGCGCCGATTCTCTTAGATTTCTAAGTCAGCTTGAGCACGGTGCTTGGGGCTGTCAAGGATACGGAAAAATTGCGCCATCTCATTCTCCCCGCCGCCGCTCGGTTTGCCATTTGGCGATCTCGTGCTGCACCGCTTCGCTGCGGCGGCCGATGAATTCGGCGCGGTTGGCGGCGGCCCATTCGAGGGCCGCGATCCGCTGCGCGTTCGCGCGCCGTAAATGCGGCATCACGAAGCGCGCGATCAGTTCGTAGCTGCGCCGCGTCTCGGCGACGTCGGCCCAATTGTGGGCGAAATCGAGCCAGCAGCCGAACCCGCCGGTCTTCTCCCAGAGCCGGCCGAGGGCGGCGATCAAATCGTCCGGGGTGCCGATCACGGCGAGGCCGCTCGCGATCATCGCGTCGATATCGCTGTCGAGGCTGCCCTGCCCCGTCGTCGAGACCGGCAGCGCGCCGACGCGGTTGAAGTAGCGCACCCAGGATTGCAGGCCGAAGCGCATGTTGGCGCGCGCCTGTTCGCGCGTCTCGGCGATGTGCACGGGGCTGACGAGCCGCCAGTTCGCGCGATCGACGGATTTGCCATGCTGCGCGGCGAGGGTGCTGCAGACGTCCCACGTCGTCGCCAGCGCCTCGAAGCCCTTCTCGGTGGTGGCCGAGATCGAAAGGATGCCGACGCCGTGCTTTCCCGCGAGCTTCGCGCCGGCCGGCGACGTGGTGACGGCCACGGCCACTTCCATGTGCGGGCGCGTGAAGCACGGCAACTGGCAGCGCGCCTCGCGAAGCGTGAACCAGTCGGTCGCGGCGCTCACGATCTCGCCGCGCAGCAGCGGCATGATCGCGTCGAGCGCCTCTTCCATCATCGGGCGCACGCGCATGGGGTCGCGGCCCATCATGTAGACGTCGGACGGCAGCGCGCCCGCGCCGACGCCGAACATGGCGCGCCCGCGCGTCTGGTGATCGAGTTGGATCATGCGGTCCGCGAGCACGAGCGGATGGTGATAGGGCAACGAGGCGACGCCGGTGCCGAATTTGAGGCGCCGCGTGCGCTCGGCAGCGCCGGCGATGAACACCTCGGGCGATGAAATGATCTCGAGCCCGCCCGAATGATGCTCGCCGATCCAGGCCTCGTCGAAGCCGAGGCGGTCGAGAAGTTCCATCAGCTCGAGATCGCGCTGGATCGCGAGAGTCGGGTTCTCGCCCGTCTCGTGGAACGGAGCCAGGAATATGCCGAACCGGAGCGCGCCGAGATCGATCATGGCATTGCCCGCTTGCGGAACATGCTCATTGCATCCGATAGCCGCCGTTGACGTCGATGGTGCTGCCGGTGACGAAGGCGGCCTTTTCCGAGGCGAGATAGGAAACGGCGGCGGCGATTTCGTCCGGCCGCCCGAGCCGGCCGAGGGGAATTTGCGACACCATCGGGCCTTCGGCGCCGACCGGCACCGCGGAGCGCAGCATCGGCGTGTCGATCGGCCCGGGTGCGATGCTGTTGGCCGTGATGCCCAGCGCCGCCGCCTGCCGCGCGGCGACTTTGACCAGCGCGATCACCGCGGCCTTGGAGGCGATGTAGTCGGCGCTGCCGCGATAGCCGCCGATCTGCGCCGCCGCGGAGGAAATCGCGATGATGCGGCCGTGCGGCACGGGCCGCGCCGCGCGGGCGCGGAGAAACGCGCGGATGCAGAGGAAGACGCCGCGCGCGTTGACGGCGAAGGTCTTGTCCCAATCGGCGGCGCTCATGTCGGCCAGGGCCGGCGGCCCTTCGACCGGCGAGATGATGATGCCGGCGCAACAGACGACGGCGCCGACCGGCCCCATGTCGCGCTCCACCGCGGCGAAAACCGTGTCGATGTCGCGCTCGCTGCCGGCGTCGAGCTCGAAGGCGCGATGCCCCTTGCCGGAGAGGGCCGCCGCCACGCTCTCGGCCGCCGCGCGCCGGATGTCGGTGACGGCGATCGTGAAGCCGTCGCGCGCCAGCGCCTCGGCCGACGCGGCGCCGATGCCGCTGCCGCCGCCGGTGATCAACGCGATGCGCGCTTTATTTTGCGAAACTACCATGCGACCCTCGCGCTGCGCCTTTCACCGAACGGAGAAGATTGCATGCCGGACACCGCCCCGCCCCGCCGCGCGCCGATCCGCCTCGACGGTCGCGCCGCCCTCGTCACCGGCGCCGGCCGCGGCCTCGGCCGCGCCTATGCCATCGAGCTTGCCAAGCGCGGCGCGGCCGTCGTGGTCAACGACGCCGGTTTCAACATCCGCGCCGACGACCGCGGTGACCGCGCACCCGCCGACGAAGTCGTGGCCGCGATCCGGGCCGCGGGCGGCCGCGCCGCCGCCGATTACGGCGACGTGACCGACGGCGCCGCGTGCACGGCAATGGTCAAGAAAGCCGTGGTCGAATTCGGCGGTATCGACATCGTCGTCAACAATGCCGGCAACAACCGGCGCAACGCATTCGCCGACACGACGCTCGACGATTTCGAGAGCGTGATGGGCGTGCACGTGTTGGGATCGTTTCGCGTCACCAAGGCCGCGTGGCCCCACATGGCCGCGAAGCGCTACGGGCGCATCGTCTTCACCACCAGCCAAGTGGGCTTCTACGGCAAGGTGGACAGCCTCGCCTATGGCGTCGCCAAGGCGGGCACCATCGGCCTCATGCACGGGCTCAAGCTCTCGGCGGACCCGCTCGGCATCAAGGTGAACTGCATATCGCCCTTCGCTCTCACGCGCCTCGGCGACATCTTTCCGAAGGAGATCGCGGATTTCATCGATCCGGCGCAAGTCGCCGCCGCGGTCGCCCTGCTCTCGGCCGAGGATTGCCCGCTCTCGGGCGAGATCCTGATCGCCGGCGGCGGCCATTTCGCGCTGGCGCGCACGGTGGAGACGCGCGGCATCGACATCGACGACCCCAAGGCCGTGTCGGCCGAGACGCTGGCCGCGCGGCTCGGCGAGATCGGCGATTTCGCCGAGCCCTTGGTCTATCCCGACGCGCTCAAGGCCGTCGGCGCCACCTTCGACCGCGTGAAGCGCCTTGCCGGCATCGGCTGAACTTGCGGTCATGCCTCAGCCCCCGAGATAGGCGGCGCGCACGTCGGGGTTGCCCGCCAGGTCGCCGGCGGGGCCCTCGAGGCGGATTTCGCCGTTTTCGAGGATGTAGCCGTGGTCGCTGGCCTCCAGTGCCACGCGCGCGTTCTGCTCGACCAGCAGGATCGGCACGCCGTCGGCGTGGACGCGCGCGATGATCTCGAACAATTGCTGCACCAGGATGGGCGAGAGGCCGAGGCTCGGCTCGTCGAGCAGCAGCAGTTTGGGGCCGGCCATCAGTGCGCGCCCGATCATCAGCATTTGCTGCTCGCCGCCCGATAGCGTGCCCGCCGCCTGCTGCGCGCGCTCGCGGAGGCGCGGGAAATAGTCGTAGATGCGGTCGAAGCCCTTCGTCACGGCGCGGTCGCGCCGGCGCAGCCACGCGCCGAGCAGAAGATTGTCGGAAACGCTCATTTCCGGAAAGATCTCGCGGCCTTCGGGAACCTGCACGATGCCGCGCTTCACGACGCGGTCGGTCGCCCAACCGGTGATGTCGTCGCCCTCGAACAGAATCTTGCCGGCCGTGACCGGCACCACGCCCGAGATGCAGTTGAGCGTCGTCGTCTTGCCGGCGCCGTTGGCGCCGAGCAGGCACACGATGCGGCCCGCCGGAACGGTCAGCGAGACGTTTTCGAGCGCGCGCACGCGCCCGTAGCTCGCCGAAATGCCCTTGAGCTCAAGCATGGATGGCCTCACGCATGGGCACCGTGCCCGAGATAGGCCTCGATCACCTTGGAATCGCCGCGCACTTCCGCAGGCGTGCCCTCGGCGATCTTCCGGCCGAAATTGAGGACCGTGATGCGGTCGGCCACCGCCATGACGAGCTGCATCACGTGCTCGACCAGCACGATGGTGATGCCCTGCTGGCGCGCGAGATCGATCAGCAGCGCGTCGAGCGTCGTGATCTCGCGGTTGCGCAGGCCTGCCGCGGGCTCGTCGAGCAGCAGCAGGCGTGGCTTCGACGCGAGCGCGCGGGCAAGATCGAGCTTCTTCTGGCCGCCGAAATCGAGCCCCTCCGCCGGCGTGTGGCGCTGATCGGCGAGGCCGAGCCGCGCCAGCAGCGCCTCGGCTTCCTCGACCGCCGTGCGTTCCGCGGCGGCGCGCCGGCGGCCGGGCGCGAACGGGAAATATCCGGGAATGCGCGGCGTCATGCCGATCAGGACGTTTTCCAGCACCGTCAGGCTGCGGCAGAGCTCGATGTTCTGGAAGGTGCGCGCGATGCCGAAACCGGCGATGGCGTGCGCCGGCGCTTCGAGCAGCGAGCGGCCGTCGAACCGGATCTCGCCCGCGGTCGGCGTGTAAAAGCGCGAGACGCAGTTGAAGACGGTGGATTTCCCGGCGCCGTTGGGGCCGATGAGGGCGTGGATGGCCCCGGTCGCCACGTCCATCGAGAAATGCTGCAGCGCTTGCAGACCGCCGAAACGGACGCTGACACCTTTCAGCGAAAACAGCGGCGCGCTCATGGCCGCACCCGCCGACGGAAGAACGTGCCCCAGAGGCCGCGCGGCATGTACATCATCGCCAGGATGAGGATGACGCCGTAGACCAGTTCCTGCCACACGAGCAGGCTCCGCATCGCCGTGCGCATGACTTCGGGCAGGAGCCCGAGCAGCACGACGCCGATCAGGGTGCCCGGCAGCGTGCCGAGGCCACCCACCACGATCATCGACAGGACCAGTACGATCTGCGCGAAGCCGAAGGTCTCCGGGTTCACGAAGGATTGGTACATGGTGAACATGCCGCCGGCGATGCCGGCATAGGCGGCGGAGATCGCGAAGACGATGACCTTCGTCTTGCGCACGTCGATGCCCGAGGCGGCCGCCGCGTGCTCGCTGTCGCGGATGGCGCAGAGGCTGCGGCCGAATTTCGACGAGGTTAGGTAGAGGGTGCCGGCGATCACCAGCGCCAACACCACGGCCATCACCGGGAACGCGCGCGGATCGGTGCCGAGCGGGTAGCCGAAGAGATTGGGCGCGGGGATGCGCAGGCCGTCGGCGCCGCCGGTGACGCGGTCCCAGGCGTTGAACACCCACTGCGCGCCCTCGGCGAAGGCGAAGGTGGCGAGCGCCAGATAGACCGCGCGCAGGCGCGTGGCCGGCAGCGCGATCAGCATGCCGATGAGCGCGGCGAGGATCGCGGCCAGCGGCATGGCGGCGGCGAAAGGAATCCCGAGCCGCGTCTGCAGCAGCACCGTCGCGTAGGCGCCGACGCCGAAGAAGGCGATGTGCGCGAACGCGAATTGGCCGGCCCAGCCAAGCAGGAGATCGAGCCCGAGCGCCAACACGGCGTACATCATCAGCACGTTGCCGAGATAGAGGAAGTATTGCGGCAGCAGCGGCGGCAGCACCGCGCCCAGCGCCAGCAGGATGAGGAGCGGCGCCAGGCGCTGCCAGGAGGGCGATCCGTACACCGGCCTCAGACCTTCTTCGCCACGACGCGGCCGCCGAACAGGCCCTGGGGACGGAGCGTCAGGATCAGCATGATGACCAGGAACGGCGCCACCGAAATGGCGCTCGAGGTGAGGAAGAGGCCGGCGAGGTTCTGGATCACGCCCAGCACGATGCCGCCGACGATGCAGCCCGGCAGGCTCGCGAAGCCGCCGATGATGGCGGCGGCGAAGGCGAGGATGACGATCACGCCCATGTCCGGCGTCATCAGGAGCTTCGGCGCTAGGAGGATGCCGGCGACCGCCGAGACGGCCGAGGCCAGGCCCCACATCGTCATGCGCATGGTGCGGACCGGAATGCCGACCAGCGCCGCGGCGCGCGGGTTCTGGCTGGTGGCGCGCAGCGCCTTGCCCGTGATGGTCAGCGCGAAGAACGCCCAGAGGGCGAGCATCACCAGCACGGCGATGCCGACGATGGCGAGGTCTTGGGGCTGCAGCACGACCGAGCCGATGAAGATCGGCTCGCCCGTGAACAGCGGCGGCAGCCGGCGAACGTCCTCGGTGTAGGGGAAGACCCGCACGCTGCCCTTCATCGCGTAGGACAGGCCGACCGTGGCGATCACCATCGCCACCAGGATGCTCTGGCCGGGCACGGCGCGGCCGAGGACCTTGTTCAGCACCAGCCGGTCGAACGCCGCGCCGAGCGCGAAGGTGAGCGCCGCGCTGAAGAGGAAGATGAGTGCGTAAGGCAGGCCGAGATAGAGCAGGCCGACCATGCCGAGATAGCCGCCGACCATCACCACCTCGCCGCCGGCGAAATTGATGACGTCGGTGGATTTGTAGACGATGACCAGCGAGAGCGCGATCAGGGCATAGACGCAGCCGGTGACGACGCCGCTGGCCGTCGCCTGCAAGACGAGGGAAAAATCGACCATGGGGCGGGCGGAATCGGCTGCGGGCGCGCGGCGTTCGATCGCCGCGCGCCCGCTGCCGCTTCGTTACATGCCGTCCTTGCCGTTCCAGAAATACGTGCCCGGCATCAGCTTGTGCGTCTTGCCGTCGAACTTAATGAACACCGAGGCGCGGTGGCCGTCGCGGCGGTCCTTGGCGAACGCGGTCGGGCCGGCCAGCACGCCGCTGTCGAAGTCCACGGTCTCGAGCGCGTCGATGAACGTCTCGCGAGTGACGCCCTTGCCGGCCTTCTCGAGCGCCATCGTCACCGCCATGGCCGACGGCAGGCCGTAGGTCATGAAGGCGCCGGGCGTGCGGTCGGGATAGTATTGCTTATAGAGCTGGATCCAGCGCTGCTGCTTGGGTCCGTCGGTGAGGTCGTTGAGCGGCGAGCCGTAGTAGAGGTTGGCGAGCGCCGCGTCGTTGCCGACGTTCTTGGCGAAGATGGCGGGGATCGGAATGCCCTGCACGGCCACGACCAGCGGAGTCTTGGTCATGCCGTACTCGGCATATTTCTGCGTGATCAGCACCGCCGGCGCCGGATAGGCCGTGGAGATGATGACGTCCGGATTGGCCGCGCGGATCTTGAGCATCGGCGAGGTGACGTCGGTGATACGCGGCGAGATGCGCTCGAGGGCCACCACCTCGACTCCGAGGCGCTGGGCCACGGCCCGCGCCGTGCTCGAGTTCGCGTTTCCGAAATCGTCGTCGTGGGCGATGATGGCGATCTTCTTGCCTTTGAGCTCCTTCACCGCGAATTCCATGATCGTGCCGCCCACGGTGCGCTGCGTGCCGCCGAAGGCGCCGAAGACGTAGCGCGTGGCGGGGATCACGGCGCTGTCGCCGGCGGCGTTGATCATCACGAACGGAACCTTCTCGCGCGTGACGAATTCCTGCGCGGCGACCGCGGCGGCGGTGCACGAGCCGCCGTGCACGATGAAAGTCTTGTCGACGGTGACGAACTTCTTCACCACCGCCACGACCTCGATCGGGTTGCACTTGTCGTCTTCGATGATGACCTTGATCTTGCGGCCGTGGATGCCGCCCTTCTTGTTGACCTCCTCGTACCACATCTTCGCCGCCTGGAGCGGATCGAAGCCGAAGGCGGCGAGCTGGCCCGACATCGGCGCGAACAGTCCGATCAGTATCTCGCTGTCCGTGATCCCGGGATCGGCGGCCCGCGCGGGCCCGGCGAGTGCCGCGAGCGCCGCGATTCCGCCGAGCAGTGCGTTTCTGAGCGTCCTCGTCATCGACATGGTTCTCCTCCCAAAGAGAAACTCGTTGCGATCGTTGTTGTTGGCGTTCAGGCGTCGACCGCGGCTTCGAGCGTGCCCCAGTTGCGGTCCATCTTCAACAAAGCGTCGAGGCGGAGAGTCTTGCGCTCGTCGGCATATTGCTTGGTGGACGGGCTCGCGAAATAGGCTTCGAGCGCCGCCACCGACTTGACGCCGTAGATCATCGCGTAGCACGGCCAGCCATTGGCGTCGGGCTGCGTGAGCTTGTAGCGCCGCGCCCAAAGGAAGCCGGGCTGCCCGACCACGTCCTTGAGATGGCCGCCGTCGAGCCAATCGAACACTTTCTTCTCGCCGCCCGGCTTCACCCAGAAGCGGACCAGATAGACTGCTGGCGCGTTCACGTCGTTCCCCCCTTTGTTCGGTCGTTCGTCTTCCGCCGGCCGTCCGCCGGCGGCGCGCCGTCAGATGGCGTTCGGCACCGCGCGCTTGGTCTTCTCCCACAGGCCGAGCATCGTCTCGGCCGAGCCTTTCAGCGACGCCGTCATCGCCGGCGTCTGGGTGGGATAGGCGAGTTCCAAGCGGTGGCCGCTCGGATCGTGGAAATAGATCGACTGGCAGATGCGGTGGTCCGCGGGGCCGAGCACTTCGATGCCGAGATCCTGGAGCCGCTTTTTCGCCGCCAGCAGCTCCTCCATCGAACCGACGCGCAGCGCCAGATGCTGGACCCAATCGGGCGTGTTGGGATCGAAGCCCATCTCGGGCGATTCGGGCACCTCGAAGAAGGCGACGCAGCTGCCGTCCTCCATCTCGAAGAAGAGATGGAAGTGCGGGCTGTATTCGCCCGTCGAGAGCACGGTGTCGGCCGAAACCGCCATCGAATATTTGAGCCCGAGCGCCTTGGTGTAGAATTCGGCGGTCTCCTTCGCGTTCTTGCAGCGATAGGCGACGTGGTGCAGCGACTTGACGAGCATGGCGTCCTCCCGCGTGGCGGCTAGTCGGCGTGCGGCGTGGTGACGGGCGCGACCGCTTCGCCGTCGACGCGGCGGCGGATCTGGTCGATGCCCTGGAAGATGTGTTCGCGCATCAGCGCCTCGGCGTTCACCGCGCGGCGCTCGCGGATGTAGCCGTAGATGCGGTGATGCAACAGGTGCGATCCTTTGATCGCCTCGAAATCGTACCAATGGATGACGCGGTTCGAGGCGAGCGGGATGCGGCAGGTGCGGTCGATGAGGTCGGCCAGGAGCCGGTTGCCCGCGAGCTCGATAATGCGCCCGTGGAAAAGGTCGTTCATCTCGGTCCAGGCTTCGCGGTCTTCCTCGACGAGGCGGCCCTTTTCGAGAATGGCATCGCCGATCGCAAGGATGCGCTCCATCTCCGCCGCGGCGCAGGGTGCGAGGCCCCGCTCCGCGGCAAGACGGCAGGCCATACCCTCGAGATTGGCGCGCACTTCGTGCGCCGCCGAAATCTCGCCGAAAGCGAAGGCGCGGACCGTGTAGCCGCGCTTGGGCGCATATTCGAGCAGGCCTTCCGACGCCAGCAGCGCCAGGGCCGCGCGCACCGGGGTGCGCGATACCCCCAACTCCCGGCTCAGCGGAATCTCTTGGAGATGCGTGCCCGGCGCGAGGCGCGCCCGGAGAATCCGGTCGCGGAGGTCGTTGGCCGTGCTTTGCGTGCGCGATGCCATGTGATCCTTTGGCGCCGGAGCAATTCAATCATGTATACATGACGAAATGTGGTGGAGGTGTAAAGCCTGGAGTTATGCCAAGTATAGAGGAAATATCGCGAATCGGTCGACTCTGATGTATTCATGTTTTGAATCGGGTGCGCGGAGGGACCGGTGAAGCTGGCGTTGCTGGACGACTATCAGGGTATCGCGCTCACCATGGCCGATTGGGCGGCGGTCCGTGGGCGCGCCGAGATCGCCGTCTTCCGCGAGCCGTTCCCGAGCCTCGAGGCGGCCGCGGCGGCGCTAGGCGATTTCGAGATACTCGGCATCATGCGCGAGCGGCTGCGCTTCCCGCGCGAAATGTTCGCGCGCCTGCCGAAGCTCAAATGCCTGATCACGACCGGGGGCCAGAACGCGGCAATCGATCTTCTCGCCGCTAGTGAGCGCGGCGTGGTCGTGTGCGGCACCGCCAACGGCCCCGGACAGCGCGCCACCGCCGAACTCACCTGGGGGCTCGTGCTCGCCGCGGCGCGCCACATCGCCGCCGAAGACGCCGCGGTGCGCGCCGGGAAATGGCAGACGACGCTGGGCGCCCTCCTCTACGGCAAGACGATCGGCATCGTCGGGCTGGGCGCCGTGGGCAGCCTGGTCGCGGGCTATGCCGGCGCCTTCGGCATGCGCGTCCTCGCCTGGAGCGCCAAGCTCGCCGGCGACCGCGCCGCCGCGTTCGGCGCGCGGCGGGTGGACAAGGACACGCTGCTCGCCGAGTCCGACATCGTCAGCCTCCACGTTTCGCTCAACGACGAAACGCGCGGATTGATCGGAGCGCGCGAAATAGCGCGGATGCGGCCGGGCGCCATTCTCGTCAACACCGCGCGCGGGCCGGTCGTGGACGAAGCCGCGCTGATCTCGGCGCTCCGGGACGGCCGCATTGCGGGCGCCGCCCTCGACGTGTTCGACCGCGAGCCCCTGCCCGCCGGCCACCCGCTGCGCGGCTTCGGCGGGCGGGTCGTTTTGGCCCCGCACATCGGCTACGTCACGGAAGAGGTCTATCGCGGCTTCTACCGCGACATGGCCGAGGCGGCGCACGCCTTCCTCGACGGCAAGCCGATCCGGGTCCTGAACCCGGCCGGGTCCTGAACCCGGCCGCGTCTTGAACCCGCGCTGAACGACGGCTGCGCGCCGCCTAGAGCACGACGTCGACCGGCTTCAGGTCGAGGATGCCGCGGAGCTCGATGCGGAAATCGGCGGTCAGGTTCGCGTCGAGATTGCCTTCGACGTAGGTGACGCCCTTGGCGGTGTCGTGGACGAAGTGCAACTGGCCGGCGCCGGTGAAGGCGGCGCCCTGCTGCGTCAGGAACTGGAACGCTTGATCGCCGCTGGCCCCGCTGTTCGCGTCGATTGCGGAGAGGCCGAGCCTGTCGGTTCCGGACACGAAGTCGGTGATGACGTCCGTGGCCGCGAGCGTCCCGAAATCCGCCATCGTCTGATAGACGAACTGATCGCGGCCCGCGCCGCCGGTCATCGTGTCCGCGCCGGCGCCGCCGATCAGCGTGTCGGTGCCCGCGCCGCCGAGCAGGATGTCGATGCCGGCGCCGGCATTGAGCGTGTCATTGCCATTGCCGCCGTCGAGCCTGTCATTGTCGGCCAGGCCGTTGAGCGTGTCGTTGCCGCCCAGGCCGTTGAGGGTGTCGTTCTCGGCGCTGCCGGCGAGCGTGTTGGCGCCGCTGGTGCCGTTGCGGGTGACGCCCGCCACGTTGGTGACGCTGACGGCGAGCGCCTGCTGATCGGTGAGCCCGAGCCCGTCGATGGCCTCCACCAGCACGTCGTAGACGTTGTTCTTCCCCGCATCCGCCGGCGCTTCGAAATCCGGCGCCGTCTTGAAGGTGAGCGTGCCGGTGTTGGCGTCGATCGCGAACAGCGACGCGTCGGCGCCGCCGGCGATGGCGTAGTGCAGCGGCGTCGCGTCGAGGTCGCTGGCGACGACCTTGGTCACGGCCGTCGCATTCTCGGCCACGGCGATCGCCGCCGTCGCCGCGCCGCCGTTCGAGGTGATGACGGGCGCATGGTTCTGGCTGACGGCCGACATCGTGATCGAGACGTCGTGCTGGCCGGGGGCGGAAAGATTGAGCTCGAGGCGGTCGCCGACGAGGCTCGCGATATCGGCGCCCACGACCGCGACGTTGAGGCCGGCCGGGTTCTTGAGGTCGACGACGACCTTGCCGTCACCGATCAGGGAGAAGGCGAGATTGGTGCCGTCGCCGGTCACCGAGAGGAGTTCGCCGCGCGCGGGAAGGGCCGCGATATGCGTGACGTCGTCCTGGGCCGTGCCGAGATTGATCGTGAACTGGCCGCCTGCCTTGGGCAGGAAGACGCTGTCGCTGTCGTACGCGTACCAGCCGGCGACGTTCTTGATGAGCTTGCCGCCGTCGATGTCGAGCGCGAACTTGCCGGCGTCGCTCGAGATCACCGAGGCGGTGACGATGTCGCCGCTCGTCGTGTAGCTGATCGAGGATTTCTCGAACGATTCGATGCGTTGCGCGAGATCTGCCAGGGTCACGAACTCGCTGCCCGCCGCCGCTGCGCGCGCGATGAAGTTCGTGAACATTTCCGTCGTGTACTTCGACCCTGCCGGCGGATCGATGAGCCATTCGGTGGCGCCGTAGTCGTGCCACGGCCAGACGACGATGGGCGTGTCGGTATGGCTCGTCAGGTTCGCCCACTCCGTGGCCCAGGCCGCCTCGGCCTGCGCCGGCGTCATGTTGAGCCAGCCGGCCAGGGTGAAATCGAAGGAGACGTTGGGCGCGAGATAGACCTTGTCGGCGAGGCCGGGGGTCAAATAGCCGAAGGCGCCCGGATAGCCCGCGCCGAACGTCGAGGCGCCGCCGGAGATGTAGTCGAAATACTGGATGATCTGTTGCGAGGCCGCGAGCTTCTCGGGCGCGCCGGGAACCGCGGCGCCGGTCACGTCGATCCCGAGCTGCTGCTCGATCACCAGCTGGGATTGGTTGAACTCGAACGCGAACTGGCTGGCGCTCAGGAGATTGGTGTCTTCCGGATGGGTGTACGAATGCGTGCCGATCTCGTTTCCGAGCGCCAACATCTGCTGATAATAGGGCTTCGAGACCGACCAATTCGTCGTCTGGTCCGGCGGATTGTTGCCGACGTTGATGTAGTAGGAGCCGACGAAGTCGTAGTCGGCCTTCCACTGCGCCAGCAGGGGCACGAGTTTGTCGTAGATACCCGGCCCGCCGTTCTCCGGCGAGACGTCCTGGCGTTCCTGCGACTGGTCCATGTCGTTGCGCGACGCGACGATGGCCGATTGCCGGCTCATCTGCAGGCCGATCTCGGGGCCCGTGCTCTCCTTGGTCACGTATTGCAGCGCCTGCCAGAGGAGGTTGTTGTCCGCCAGCATCGCGTCGGTCGAGAAATGCACGTTCTTAGCGCCGGTCTGGGTGGCCAGGACGGCGTTGTAGGTCTGGCCGCCGACCTGCTGGTCCACCAGTACGCTGGCCGTGGCGGAGACGGGCTGGAAGTGCAGGTAGCCGACATTGGTGTAGTCGCGGATCAGCTCGTTCGCCTGATACCCGTCCATCGCCTGATGGGTCGTGTCGTGGGCGTGGACCGAGATGTTGCCGGTGCCATAGCCCTCGAACGCGACGCCCAGCAGCGACTTCATGCGCGCGTAGGAGTCGCCGGCCAGCGCGTTGCCGGCGGCGTCGTTGGTCATGAAATCGCCGGCCGCGATGAGGCTGACGCCGTAGTCGTAGACGGCCGAGGTGAGCGCGGTTTCGATGGCACCCAGCTGCCCGTCGGGCACGTGCGAGAAGGCCGGGAAGATGATCGCGTCGTAGCCCGCGAGCTTCGCCGTGTTGCTCAGGTCCGCTTCCGACAGCACGTCGAACGGAACGCCCGCCATCGTCGCCTGGTATTGCGCCGACATGAAGAGCTGCGAATAGGCGGTGAGATCGAAATACTTCGCCGCCGTCGTCGCCGAATAGACGATCGCGACCTTCAAGCCGTCGTCGGCCACCGGCGGCGCCGTGCCGGTGCGGATCGTGTAATGGTTGGCGTAGTCCGTCGGCAGGTGCACCTGGTCGTTGACGTCGAGCACGAGGTCGACATTGCCCGTGGCGCCGGTCATGGAGGCCTTGCTGACCGCGAACTCCACCACCTTGCCGTCGGCCGAGAAGCCGATCGGCAGCCCGGACTGGACGAGCGTCTGGCCGGCATCGCCGGTATAGAGCCCGGCCTGTTTGCCCGCGCCGATGTTCACGTTGAACTCGGCGCCGCCGGAATTGCCGAATATCTGGAAGCCCGTGGCCGCGTTCTGATCGACGTTGAACCACGCGGTGGTACCGGCGCCGATGACCGTATCGGACTTGATCGCGACGATGTAGTTGCCGGCGACTTCCTTGCCGTACACCTCGTAGCCCGGCACCTGGAAGCCCGGCAGGTCGATGCGTTCGCCGGCCGTCCAATCGGAAAGGTCGCCGTTGAGGGTCATGTTGCCGATCACCGGCGCCGGCCCAGGCGCCTGCGGCGCGGTCACGGTGTAGGTGTAGGAGGAGTAGTCCACCGGCAGATAGACTTGGTCGTTGACGTCGACGAGCACGTCGACGGCCTTGGGCGCGCCGCCGAGCTGCGAAGCCGCGACGGCGAACTCGACGATGCCGCGGTCCGCGCTGAACGCGTAGGCAAGATTTCCGTTGACCAGCGTCTGGCCTTCGGCGCCGGTGTAGAGATTCGGCTTGGTGGTGAAATTGACGTTGTATTCGGCGCCGCCGGCGAAGCCCCAGATCTGATAGCCGCTGGCCTTGTTCTGGTCGGTGTTGAGCCAGAACGTCGTTCCGGCGCCGATCTGCCCCGCGGCCGCCTTGAGGGCGAAGACGTAGGAATCGCCGACATACTTGCCGTAGAGTTCGTAGCCCGCGACGCCCGAGCCCGGCACTTCGAGGCGGTTGGCCGCGGTCCAATCGGAAAGATCGCCGTTGAGCGTGATGTCGCCCACGGTCTGCGTCGGCGGGGGCGGCGTCGGGGCCGCGACCGTCAGCGTATAGGTCGAATAATCGTTCGGCAGGTACACTTGGTCGTTGACGTCGGCGAGGATATCGGCCGCCTGCGGCGATCCGGGCAGTAGCGTCACCGGTACCGCGAATTCGATGATCTTGGAATCGGCCGCGCGGGCGTAGTCGAGCGCGCCGTTGACGAGCGTCTGCCCGGCGGCGCCCGTGTAGAGCTTGGGCAGACCCGCCGCGTCGAGATTGACGTTGAATTCCGCGCCGCCGGCGAAGCCCCAGATCTGATAGCCGGTGGCCTTGTTCTGGTCGGTGTTGAGCCACACGGTCGTGTCGGCGCCGATGGCGACCGCCGACTTGATCGCGAACACGTAGGCATTGCCCGTGAGCTTGCCGTAGAGCTCGTAGCCCGCGGCACCCGAGGCCGCCGTGTCGAGCCGGTCGGCGGCGGTCCAATCCGCGAGGCCGCCGTCGAGCGTCACCGTGCCATAGGTCGCGGCGAATTCGACGCTGGCGGCTTGGCCGTCCACGACGATGGCGCCGCGGTCGTTCTCGGCCTGGAGCGCCTGCAACTGCGCTGCCGAGAGCGTTTCGCCGAGGATGAGGGACGCGAAGATCGCGCCTTCGTCGCCGAGCGCATCGGTTGCGTTGATGCGGCTGTCGATGGCGTGGCCGATCTCCTCGAGCAGCACGCGCTCGATGGCGGCCGGCGACGCCGCGTGGCTCGAAACGAACTCGGCCGAAACGTAGATCGTGTCGGTTTTCGCCGCATAGGCGGCGGAAGCGCCGTGCAACGTCTCGGCGGCGACGAGCGTCACGGCCGGCGCGTTGCGCTCGAGCAGGAAATCGCCGAGCGTCTCGGCGACGGCCTTGCGGTCGGCGTCGCTGCCGAAGGCGGTCCTGACGGTGGCCGCGAAACCCGGATCGGCGACGCGGGTGGCGAGGAACCCGAGCGCGCTTTCGACCGCGCGCGCGAGAACGTCTTGAGGGCTCTGAGTCACGGCGATTTCCGGCATTTGTTGCGTCCCCGGCCGACTCCACGCGGTGCCTGCGGACGATCGCAAAGCGCGCACGTGCTCCGGCAAAAAATCCAGCGGGGAACCTTCAATAGTTTCTTAATGATGTCAAAGATAAACTGGAAATTAATACGTTAATTCAAATACTTAATATATATGGTTAACACCGCGGACCGGACGTCGAATCGGCGGCGCGGCGGCCCCGCGAGCACGCCTGCGGCGCAAGACGCGGCCATCGCGCAACGTGCTGCGACAACGTACGTCGATTGCGGCCTGAAGCTACCGCGCGAGCGGGGGCTCTCGGTCCGTCGGAATGCCGGCAATATGCCGGTAGAGCGCCGAAGCCCGGTTGATGAGCGACTCGTCGCGAACGCGCAGAAACAATGGGGCATCCTGCCCGGAAAGCGCCAATAGATAGTAGCCCCAGAGGCCCGGCGAGAGGCGAATCAGGACGTGCACGGCCCGCGTCTCCCCGGGTTGGACGATGGGAATGAGTCCAATCCGAACTGCGGTGACGTTCTCGGTTTCCACGACCACGCGGTCCGGCCTGAGCTCCAGAATGCGCATGCGGTAGACGATCGGCACCGACAGGCGCGTCTCGACCTGCAGGAAATGGAACGCCCCGCCGGCCTTGAGGTCGCCGATCGCGAAATCCTCGCGGCGTTGCGCCGGCTCGGGCCCTTCGAGGGCGCCTGCATCCTGTATGAGGGGACGCCACGCCTGATCGCTCACCGACCAGTAGCGGATGTTCCGCATTTCCGAGACGCGGCCAAATCGGCTTAGCAAGTCGTCGGCGGTCCCGTCGTGGCGGAAGCTGCCGGCCAACGCGACCTGCAATTTGAACGCGCCCGAACGCCAGCCGCGGCAGGCCGGAAATTTCCACTCGCCGGCTTTCGAGCCTTCGGCGCGCCACACTTTCACGTTCTGCGGCGCGGCGGGCGCCGCAAAAGCCGGCACGGGATCGTTTCCGCAGGGCGGGCGCGGCCCTTCCTGCGCCGCGAGATCGCGGGGCAACGCCAAGCACGAGAGCACCGCAAGAAGGAGAATCCGCAAGGTCATTCGCGATTAATATTGGCGGATTGATCCAGCGCCGCCCGGATTTTCGCCGCAAGATCGCCGCTGCGATAGGGCTTCTGGAGCAAGTGAACGCCGCGATCGAGACGGCCGTGGTGGACGATGGCGTCCTCAGTGTAGCCGGACGTGAAGAGCACCGGAAGGTATGGCCGCAGCTTCTTCACCTCTTCCGCGAGCTGCCGCCCGTTCATGCCGCCTGGCATCACGACGTCGGTGAACAGAAGATCGAAATCCCCGACTTTCTTCATGATCTCCATCGCCTCCGGTCCGTTGCGCACGGCCACGACCTCGTACCCCAAGCTCTGAAGCAGGCGGAATACATGGTCGCGCACCAGATCGTCGTCCTCGACGACCAGTATTTTTTCGCTGCCCTTCGCCGCCGGGGCTTCGCTCGTCTCCACCGCATCTGCGTCTTCGCCGGAAACGGCGCGCGGCAGGTAGAGCTTGACCGTCGTGCCGTGGCCGAGCTCCGAGTAGATCCGAACATGGCCTTTGGACTGCTTCACGAAGCCGTACACCATGCTGAGGCCCAGGCCGCTGCCCTTGCCGACGTCCTTGGTGGTGAAAAACGGCTCGAAGGCACGCTCCATGGTGGCGCTATCCATGCCAATGCCGGCATCGGAGACGGCGACCATCACATACGGCCCCGGTTCGACCTCGCTCTGGCTCGCCGCATAGGCGGCATCGAGATGGACATTGGCCGTCTCGATGACGAGACGCCCGCCTTTCGGCATCGCGTCGCGGGCGTTGATGCAGAGGTTGAGAATGGCGCTCTCGAGCTGGGCTGGATCGACCATCGCCCTCCAGAGGCCGTCGGCACGCACCAACTCGATCTCGATATCTTCGCCCAGCACGCGGCGCAGGAGCCCGTCCATGCCGGCGATTTGCCGGTTGATGTCGGTGGCTTTCGGATCGAGCGGCTGCCGGCGGGAGAAGGCGAGCAGCCGATGGGTCAGCTGGGCGCCGCGCTCCGCCGCTTTCGCGGTCACTTCCGCCAACCGGCGAAGCCGTTGGTCGTTCGCCAGGCTCTCCGCCAAGATCTCGGCATTGCCGAGAATGACCGTCAGAAGATTGTTGAAATCGTGCGCGATGCCGCCGGTCAATTGACCCACGGCTTCCAGCTTCTGCGATTGATGCAACCGCTGATCGAGCTCCTCGATCGCCGCGCGTTGCCGCTCGAGCGACTCGGCGGCGCCATTGAGGACGGCCATCATCTCGCCCAGTTCACCGCTGGGATGCGGCGGGGCGATGCGCGCGCGCAGATCGCCGTGACCAAGCTTGGTCGCCATCGCCACGATGCGCCCGACCTGGCGCCGGAGGGAAAACTCGGCCAGCGTCCATACACCGGTGAAGAGCAGCACGGATACCACCGCCAGCGTCACGATGTTTTCGAACAAGCGCCGGTTCGCGGCCGCGACCAACTCGCTCTTGGGCAACCCGACCATGACGTGAAGGCCGGCATCGCGCATCTTGGCGGAAACGGCGACAGCCCAGACTTGCTCGCCGCCGTCGCTGCCGACGCGCTCGACGATGCCGGCGCCGGCCTGAGCCCCGGCGAGTCGGAACAAGTCCGTGTCCGCGATCGATGTGCCGGCACGCTCGGCCCTCTCCGCGCCCGGCAGCCACACCAAGACCGTGCCGTTCGTGCCGACGAGCAGGATTTGCGCGTTCTTCAACTGGCGTTGGTGCCCCTCGGCGAATTTGTTCAGGTTGAGCGAGGCGAGCAGTACGAATTTTAGCTGGCCGGCTTCGGATCGCGCGGGATGGGCAATCTGCAACACCGACAACCCCGTCAACCGGCCGAAGGCCGGCTCCAGAGTCACGCCGTCCTTCGCAGCCATGGCCTTGATGAAATATGCGCGATCTCTGAGATCGAGAATGCGGCCGCTTTGAAGCGAATCGCAGAATAGCGATCCGTCCGGATCGATCGTCAGGATCCCCGTGTATTGCGGATACGCCTCGCGCACGGCGGAAAGGAATCCGGAACACGCCGGCTTGTCGCGGATATCGAGATCGCGGGCGCGCGCCAAGCCGTAGTGCAGTTGTGCCGTGCCTTGAATCTTCTCGTCGAGGTCTTCGCCGATACGGCCAGCGGCCGCGGAAAGTGCGGCGATGGCCGCAGTGATGCCGTCCTCGCGGTCCTGGACGAATCGAAATCCGACGAGGACTCCGGGCACCAACGTCGCGAGCGCGACGAGTACCAGCAGACGAGTACGAATGTTCATCGCGCCCTTGTGCCGCTGCCCCCGCGTGCGTCGCCCTGCGAGTCCGATCCGGCGGATCGGCCGTCGCGAATTTTTCATGCTAGCTTCCTTCCGCTGCGGCTCTGCTAATTCAAATTAGGTCATTCGGGGCAGCCAGGCGACGAACCCTAACGCAGCATCGCCTTTCGAATTCCGAGCCGCTCCAGCCGTGGCAGAACTTCCGCGATGAAGTACGGCATCGTTTCCAGGTAGTTCACCATCGCAAACGTCGCGCCCGAGAATCCGTCGCGCGCGATCTGGACGAACTCGGCCGCCACGTCGTCGGGCGTGCCGACGATCGGGTACGATCCGTGGCCGCCGGCGAAGCGGGTTCGGAAACTCGAAAACACGTCGGCTGGAAAGGACTGGGCGTGGAGGCCCTGGAGCGTCATCAGCCGGTCGACGGCGGGCTCGTCGGCGTTCTCGACGGCGTACCAGCGGTGATACGCTTCGGCCTCACTACGGGTCGGACGGCAAACCACGTGCGTCGACGTGAAGAATTGCAGATCCCGGCCCATCTCCGCGCGGTCCATCGCTTTCACCGCCGCCAGATCGCGCGCGGCCCGCTGATGGTCGATCAACGACGTGAACAGCACGTCGCAATTGCGAATCGCGAAAGCGCGCCCGGCCGCCGACGAACCGGCGTTCATGACGACCGGACGCGTCCCGCCATGGGGCTTCGGCCGGCCGATCGCGTCCCGCACCTTGATGTAAGTTCCGTCGTAGGAAAACGGCGCCTCCGCGGACCACAGACGTGAGACGACATCCCACCACTCCTGCCCGTGGGCGTAGCGGTCGTCGTGCGGCAATTGCCGCATGCCGAACATGTCGAATTCGTCCTGGTTCCAGCCGCAGACGATGTTGAGGCCCATGCGTCCGGCGCCGACATGGTCGGTGGTCGCGAGCTGCTTGGCGGCAAAGATGGGGTGGACCATCGGCGCGTGCACGGTGCCGAACACGGTCAAGCGCTCGGTCGCGGCCAAGAGGCCGCAGGCCCAGGTGATCGTCTCGAGCGTCGCGCCCTGGAAGTCGGTTTCGCCGCCGTAGCCGCGCCAGCGCGCGATCGGGAGCAGGAAATCGATGCCCGCCGCGTCGGCCATGCGCGCGAGCGCGAGATTGCTTTCCCACGAGCCGTCCCACCGGCCGGGAATCCTGGTGACGGCGGTGCCCGACGAACAATTCGCCGCGAAGACGCCGATCTTGAATCCGTCGTTCTTGAGTAAGGCGCGCATGTCCGTTGCGACTGCTCGGCGCCGCCGGTCTAGTCCTTCGCGAGGGTCGGAACAGACGGCGGCGCGCCGTCGAATCCGAGCTCCTGCCACCGCTTCGCGACCCGCTCGTAGACGGAGCGCCGCAGCATCGTGCGCGCTGGAAACTCCTTGAGAAAGCGGTGCGGCTTGCACGCGTCGATCAGTGCCTTCGAGCCGTAGGGGCGCTTCTCCGGCAGGTATTGGCTGGGGTCGAGGCCCGTCGACCAGGTCTTCCGCTGAATATCGATGTCGTCGATGGGATTGCAGCGCGTGCTGAGCGCGAACAAGACCTGGTTGAGATCGGTGGGATCGACGTCGTCGTCCACCGCCACGATCCACTTGGTGTAGTAGGCGGCGGCCGGACATTGCGCGGCCAGCGCCAGCACCTGTGCCACGTGGCCCGCATATTGCTGGCGGAGCGAGACGACGAGCATGCCCCAGCCGGACGCCGCCGCCGGATGGGCGTAGACGCCGCAAATGCCGGGCACGCCGATCGTCTCGAGGTCGTCGAGAACCCGCGCCGAACGCATGATGGCGTAGTAAGCGCCGATCTCGCAGGCGGGATAGTCGGCCATCAGCGCCGCGGTCAGGATCGGCGCGCGCCGCATGTGCAGCGCCTTCACCTCGATCACGGGCTGCATGGCGGGCAGGTTGCCGTAGTAGCCCGTGAATTCGCCGAGCGGCCCCTCCATCGCCAGTTCACCCGGCCGCAGGATTCCCTCGATGACGATCTCGGCGCGCGCCGGAATCGGCAACCCCCCGGCCACGCCGCGCGTCAGCTCCACCGGGCGGCCCATGATGCCGCCCGCGGCGTCGAGCTCCGATTGGGCGATGCCGAAGGATTGTGCGCCGACCATGAACAGCACCGGATCGATGCCATAGGCGGCGACGACCTCGCAGGGCTCGCCGCGCTCCCACCAGGCTTCGCGGTCCAGCCGCCCGTGCTTGCCCGGCGAACAATAGAGCCCGACGCGGTTCTTGCCGTGCAGCATCTGGCGGTAGACGCCGACGTTGAGGCGTCCGGTCTTGGGATCCGAAGTGAAGGTGATGTCGCCCGTGCCGATATAATGCCCACCGTCTTGCGGCCAGAATTTCGGAACCGGGAGCTGGGTCAAGTCGATGTCGTCGCCGGTGTGCACAATCTCGTTCACCGGCGCGCTTTCGGGCGGCACCATGACGGGCGGCAGCCGGCGGCTCATGATGTCGCGCGTCTTCAAAATCAGCTCGCGCAGCGGCAGCGCGGGATTGAGGCCCATGGCCAAGGCATAGCGCGCCCGGCTTGCGCCGAGCATGTTGGTCAAGACCCTGCCGCCGGGCCTGCCGGCCACCGATTCGAACAGCAGCGCCGGCGAGCGTTCGTCGCGCGCCGCCATGTAGGTGATGGCGGAGAGCTCCTCCTCGGCCTCGACCGTGGCGGAAATGCGCTTCAGCTCGCCCGCCGCCTCGATCTTGGCGAGCCATTCGCGGAGATCGCGCGGGCCCAGGGACGTATCGGCCGTGGCATGCGCCGACCGGCGGGCGAGGGAGATTTCCTCCATGGGGCTCGTTCTCCTTTAGGGACCGGGGGGCCGCCGCTAGAGCGGCTTTCCTTCGCTGGTGCGCCAGGACGGCATGAGTTCGTTCGACGGCCGCGCGGTGTCCAAGAGCTTGCGCGCCTGGCTGCTCCCCGCGACCGGCAATCCTTTGGGATCGAGCAGGCCGATCTGGACCAGCACCGACGCTTGGTCCCAGTAGAGGTGCTCGTTGACCAGCTTGTCGCCGCGGAAGGTGACGATGCCGACGATTGGAATTTCGACGTATTTTCCCGTCGGCTTCACGCCCGGCAGCAGCCAGTCGATTTCCGAATCATGCGTGAAGCAGAAGATCTTCTCGTCGACGATGCGGTCGGCGCCAATGGTGCGCGAGATGGGAATCGTCTTGCGGTCGCGCGGCACCTGATTGACGAAATGGTATTTGTAGAAGCGCTTCAGCATGTCGTGGCCGACGCCGCCCGTGAGCGTCGGCACGTGGTTGACATAGGGCTGCGGCACCATTGTCGCCATGGTGCGCGTGGCGTCCTGCGCCGCGAACTCGCAGGCCAGATGCTGCTCCCAGAGCTCCTCGAGATTGTAGTGGGGGCCCATGACGCGCTTCAGCGCCGCGATGGTGCGCGAATACGCGATCGCCGCCATCGGCGCGTCGTAGGCCGGCCGGTCCGCGCCGGCGAAACCGTGCTGGCACCCGGCATAGAGATGGATCACGGCGTCCGGCCTGCCTGCCAGCGCCACGTGGATCGCATCGACGGCCGACGCCGGCACGTGCGAATCCTCGGTGCCGAAATGGAGGGTGACGGGAACGCGGATGGCCGGCGCGAGATCCAGCCGGTGCTCGATTCCGACGCCGTAGTAGGCGACGGCGCAATCGACGTCGCCGCGGGCCGCGGCGACATAGGCGAGGAGACCGCCGAGGCAATAACCGAGCGCCCCGATCCGTCCGACGCAGCCCGGGAGATTGCGCAGCGCCTTGACGGCGGCTGCGGCGTCGTCCGCCGCGAGATCCATATCGAGCTTCTGCTTGAGCGCCAGGCCCTTGTCGCGCCCGGCCGCGGAATATTCGAGATCGACCCCGGGCTCGACGCGCCAGAAGAGATCGGGCGCCAGGGCGACATATCCCTCTTCGGCGAGGCGGTCGCAGACGCCGCGCAGATTCGCGTTCACGCCGAAAATCTCCTGCAGCACGACGATGCCGGGCCCCGAGCCTTGTGCGGGCCTGGCCAGGTAGCCGCGAAAGCGGCCGCCGTCTTGCGCGGCGATGTCGAGCCACGTGCCCGTCGAACGCAGATTGCCGTCCATCGAGAATCCCTCCGGACTAGTGAGCCGCCGCTTCGTGCGCGAGCGGGCCGAACAGCGCCTCCGCGGCCGGTGCCTCGAACAGCCACGGGAAGAATTGCGGCGGATCATCGAAGCACTCGACGAACCGGCGCGCAATCGCCGGATTGTGCTCGGCCGAATGCAGGATCGCCTGCATGTGCGGCGTCGGCGGCTGCAGCATGCGGTTGGACCATTCGGTGATCAATCGCCCGCGCGCCGCCCAATAGGACTCGAACGTAGCCTCCATCCAGGCGCGGTCGAACGGCGCGCCGCCGCGTTCTCGGATACGATTGAGGTAATGCCACGCGTATTTGCTTGCGTTGTTGGCGCCCTGGCCGGTCAGGGGATCGTTGAGCATCACCACGTCGGCGATGCCGAGCACGCACCGGCCCGAGGGCAGCATTGCGACCGGCTTGCGCACCGTCGGCGGAAAGCGGCCGCTCATGATGCCGCTCGCATCGGTCAGCTCGATGCGCCGGCAACGGTCGGCCTCCCACGGAAAGAAGCGATCGAGGATTGCCTTGGAGCGCGCGAGATGCTCGGCCGGCGATTTCACGTCGTGCCAGCAATCCATGGGGCCTCCGGGCAATCCTTCGAACACCATGATCTCGCATTCGCCCGCCGTCGTCAGCGCCGGCATGACGAAATACTCGCCGATGCCGGGCGCGGCATTGAACACCACGCCGCGATCCGGGCGCGACGGCTCCATGCCGGCGGCGTAGGTCAGCGCCAGCGCGCGCATGGGCTTGTCGTAGGGCGAGCGCCCGGCATCGCGCTCGAACAGCCGGGCGATGTCGCCCTTTCCGGCGGCCACGATCACGAGCTCATGGGCGGCCGCCAGCGTCTCGAGTTCGGCAATGCCCGCCGGCCGGATCTCGAGCGCGCCGCCGAGGCGGATGAATTCCTCGGTCCAGCGCGGGATCTTCACGCGCTGGCATACCGAATTGCCATGACGTGGAACCGGCGCGCGCCAGTGGACCGCGCGTCCGCCGGAATTGCCACGCAGCGAGAACTCGATGAAATCGTGCCGCGGCGCGGCGTCGTCCCAGAACGCCAGGCCCATGTCGCGCTCGTGCTGCAACGCCGTATGCTGCATTCCCTGGCTCGACAGGACGCGCCCGTGCCGCACCTCGTCGGCCGTCCGGTCGGTGACGATGGTGACACCGTAGCCGGCGCGGATTAGCCCGATTCCGAGCTGCAAGCCCGCGTGCCCTCCGCCGACGATCGCGACCGACCGCATCGCGCCCTCCCCTAATGCGCCACCGCGCTCATGGCGCCGTGCGAACCCTGTGGATCTCGGCCCGTTCGGGCCCCATGGCGGAATATCCGCCGTCGACCGCGATGTCGGCGCCGGTGATGAAGCTGGCGCCTTCGGAACAGATGAACGCGGCCACGCGCGCGATTTCCGCGGGATCCGCGAGGCGCCCGGTCATGTGATAGGTGCCCTCGGCCGCATCGGCGGCAGCCCGGTCGCCGCCGTGCTTCGACGCCAGCGGCCCGCTCCAGGTCTTGCCCGGCGAGAGCGTGTTCACGCGGATGTTCATCGGGGCGAGATCCAGCGCCATCGAGCGCGCCAACTGCAGCAGCGCCGCCTTGGATGCCGGATAGAGCCATCGACCGGCCTGCGCCACCTTGGCCGATATGCTGCCGATCAGGAGCACCGCACCGCCGCCGCGCGCCCGCATGTGGGGCACGGCCTCCTTGACGAGCATGGCCGCGCCGACGACGTTGACGTCGTAGGAGCGATGCCAATCCCGCCGGCTGGCGTGGATGCCGCCATCCACGTAGGTGCAGGCCACGTGCACGACGGCGTCGATGCCGCCGTGTCGGCGCGCGGCCTCGTCGGCGCAATGACGGATCTGGGCGTCATCCGCGAGGTCGGTCGGCACGAACGAGCACCGTTCGCCGATTTCGGCCGCGAGCGCGGCACCTTCGGCGGCGATGTCGGCGATGACGACGGTGGCACCCTCGCCCGCGAATGCCCGCACGATCGCGGCGCCGATGCTGGTGGCGCCCCCGGTGACGATGACGACGCGCGTCGGTGACGGCATGCGAAAGACCCGGATTCGCTTGATAGTCCGCGTAGCGGACTATATGTTCATTTTCTCAAGTCTAGGAACCGGCGGACACGGCGTCAACGGTCGCGCCGCGCGCGGCGTGGGGTCCGATGAAGAATGCCAAGGCCATGAGCGTCCGCGCGGTCGACCGCGCGATCGACATCCTCGAATGCTTCACGAGCGAGAAATCGTCGCTGTCGATCACCGACATCGGCGCGCGCGTGCGGCTCACGCGCCCGACGCTCTATCGCCTGCTCGCGACCCTGGTGCGCCGCGGCTATGTGCGGCGCGACGGCGAGCCGCCGCGCTACCGGCTCGATTCGGCCGCCGGGCGGCTGGCCGATGCGTGGGCGGGCGGGCTCGATCTCAGCCAGATCGCCGCGCCCGCGCTCGGCGAATTGCTGGAGCGCTTCGACGAGACGGTGGCGCTCTATCTCCGCAAGGACGACGCGCGCATCTGCGTCACCGAGATGCCGAGCCGCCAGCCGCTGTCCTTCGCCCGCGGGATCGGGCATGCCGAGAAACTGACGCGCGGGGCCAGCGGTCTCGTCATCCTCGCCTACCTGCCGCGCGCCGAGGTCGACACGATCCTCCGCCGCGAGAAGGAGCCCGCGGATGCGCGCCGTCTTCGACGTGTGCTCCAGCAGATCCGCCGCTGCGGCCATGCGCTGAGCGGGGGCGAACTCATCGTCGGCGCGCAGGCGATCGCGGCGCCGATCCGAGACCGAACCGGCGGCGCCGTCGGCTCCATCGGCCTGTTCGGGCCGGCGGCTCGGTTTCCAGCGCGGCGAATCCTCGAATGCGCCGAGGATCTGAGGCGCGTCGCGATGGGCCTCTCACAAACGCTCGGTTACCGGCCCGATTCCGGCCGTGCCGAGGCCACCGTCAGTTGAGGAGACGCGGCAGCGCCAAGACCAGAACCGGCGCCATGACCAGGACGAAAACCCGCAACACGTCCGAGGCCAGGAACGCCGTGACGCCGCGGAAGGTGTGCGACATCGGCACGTCCTTCGCCATCGAATTGATGATGAACACGTTCAAGCCGACGGGCGGTGTTATCAGCCCCATCTCGACGACGACCAGAACGATGATGCCGAACCAGATCTTGGTCTCCTCCGGCGAGAGGCCAAAGTTGAGCTTCGCCATCACCGGCCAGAAGACCGGCATGGTGAGAAGCATCATCGCGAGGCTGTCCATGAAGCAGCCGAGAATGACGTAGATGACGAGAATTACGGCAAGCACCAGATAGGGAGACGCGCTGAAGGTTTGGACGAAATCCGCGAGCGCGCCGGGCAACTTTGTGAGCCCCAGGAACGCATTGAAGAATTCCGAGCCCAGCAAGACCATGAAGATGGCGCCGGTCGGACCCGCGGTCTCGATCAGCGATTCCCGCACGCCCGCCCAATCGAGCTGCCCGCGGCCGAGTGCCACCAGCGCCGTCCCCACCGCGCCCAGCGCCCCGCCCTCGGTCGGCGTGCAGAGGCCGAAATAGATGCCCCCCATCATGATGCCGAAGATCGCGATCACCGGCCAAATGTCGAGAAGGCTCCGCATGCGCGTCCGGAAATCGGAGCGCGGGCCCGCCGGGCCGGAATCCGGCCGGATGCGGACATAGATGGCGATGACGACGATATAGCCGACCGCCGCGAGGATGCCCGGCAACATTCCGGCCTGGAACATCGTGGCGATGTTCGCCTCGGTGATGATCGCGTAGATGACGAGAACGACCGACGGCGGGATGAGAATGCCGAGCGTGCCGCCAGCGGCGAGCGTGCCGGTGGCGAGATCGCCGGCGTAGCGGTAGCGCCGGAGTTCCGGAAGCGCCACGCGCGCCATCGTCACCGCCGTCGCCACCGACGAGCCGCAGATGGCGCCGAAGCCCGCGCAGCCGCCGATCGCGGCCATGGCGATGCCGCCGCGGCGATGGCCGAGAAAGGCGTTGGCGGCGCGGAACAGCGATGCGTTGAGATCGGCCTTGGCCGCGAACTGGCTCATCAGCAAGAAGAGCGGCAGGACGGCGAGGTCGTAGACGTGGAACGCCCAGAATGGCGCGGTCTTGAGGTAGTTCAGCAGCGGATCGACGCCGTTGAGCGCGGAGTAGCCGACGATCCCGACCGTCATCATGCCGATCGCGATCGGCACACGGAGCGCGATCAGGATCAGGAGCGAGGCGAAGCCGATGATTCCGAAGGTGACGGCCGTCACCGCCGGGCCTCCCCGAGGTCGCTGACGAACGCCACGGCCGCGGCCGCGACGAGCACGGCGAGCGAAAACAGGATCGGCACGAATGCCCACCAGAGCTTGAACTGCAGCACCATCGTGTGCTCGCCGCTCCGGGCGAGATCGCCGCCGCCGATGCCCATCCGCCAAGCGATCACGGCCGCGATGACGAGCATCGCCGCGCTGCCGATCAGAGTCATGGCGCTCCGCACCCGCCGCGAAAGCCCGTCCGTGAACAGCGTCACGGCGAAATTGTGCCGGTGGAGATGCGCCATCGGCAGGAACGCGAAGACGACCACCGCGGCGCCGATCTGGATGAGTTCGAAGTCGCCCGTAACCGGCTTGCCGACGATCGCGCGGGCGGCGACGCTCACGACCTGCATGATCGCGAGCAGCGCCAGCAAGATACCGCCGAAGAGAGCCAGGACGCGCACGACGCCTTCGACCCACCGCCCGGCGGCCGAGGTCGCCGGGCGGTAGTCGGATTGTTCGCCTTCGATCATATCGCCGGCGCTATTTCTCGTGCTTGGCGATCATCGCCTGGGCGTCGGCGAGAATGGCCTTGCCGTCGATGTTGCGCTCCTTCATCGCGGCGATCCAGCGCTCGTAGACCGGCTGGGCGAGCTTGACGAGCTTCGCGGTCTCCTCGGCGCTCATCTTGATGAAGGTGTTCCCGCGCGCCTTCGCGGCCTGGATGCCCGGCTCCTCGGCCTCTTCCCAGACCTTCGTGGCGAGATTGACGATGTCGTCGCCCAGCGTCGAATCCAGCATCTTGCGGAGCTCGGGCGAGAGGCTGTCGTATTTCTTCTTGTTCATGCCGAGCATGAAGACGGTCGTCTGGAAGCGCCGCCCGCCGTCGAGCTCGGTGTGAAACTTCGTCAGCTCGTGCATCTTGAACGGCCAGATGATTTCGAACGGCAGCGCCGCGCCGTCGATGACCCCGCGCGAGAGCAGTTGGGACACCTCGGTGATGGTGGTGCCGATCGGCGTGGCGCCGGCCGCCTCGAGAAACCAGGTTCCCGACTGGTTCGGGGTGCGGAGCTTCAGGCCCTTGAAATCCTCGAGCGTGCGAATCGGCTTGTCGCGCGTGATCAGCACGTTGCCGGCGTGGACGTGCAGCGCCAGGAACTTGTATTCCTTCGACGCCTCCTGCAGGTGCTTCTCGCGGAATTCCACCAGCGCCTTGTTGCTGCTCGCCACGCTCTTGTGGACGAAGGGAAGCTCGAAGGCATCGAGCTGCGGCAAGCGTCCGGGAGTGTAGCCGGGCAGCGTCCAGGCGATGTCGACGACGCCGTCGCGGATCTGGTCGAGCAATTGCTGCGGGCGGCCGCCGAGCTGCAGCGCGGGGTAGATCTCGATCTTGATCTTGCCGCCCGACCGCTGCGCGACCATCTCGGTGAACGGAACGATGAATTTCGAGTGCATCGCCGTGGTGGGCGGATTGAAGTGGTGCAATCGCAGCGTCACTTCTTGGCCGTGGGCGCCGCTCGCAAAGAGGCCGGCGACGGCAATCGGAATACCGAACAGCGATTTTCGCATGTGACTCCCCCAGGTGAAGATGCGGCTTCGGCAGAGGCGGCGGCCGGCGGGCGCGTGCGAGGCGGATCGTGGCGCAGACCCGGCCACGCGACAATGGCACCACCGCGGTTCCCTCATGCCGTCTTGCGGCATTGTAGTTGATCGGAATCCGGGTGAACAGCCGGTCCGCCTGACGGACGGCGGACCGGCAGTTCCGCCGCGCAACGACTTGTCTTTCGCGGACACGACTTGTGGCATGAAGCAGGCTTCATGCATGACCATCCCGCTCGGGCGGCGCAGACGCGCGGGCGGCGGCGCGCGAATCCGAATTGGCTCGTTGTCTCGGCCACGTTCGGCGCTTGACCGTTGCTTCGACACCGGCCGGCTGCCATGTTCGCCGCCGAACGGCGCGGAAATTGCGTGCGCCGTCGCGGGTAGCAGAGGCACGGCAGTGGCCGATCGCAATTTGGTGGTGACCGGCTCGAGCCGGGGAATTGGCGCCGCGACCGCGCTCATGGCCGCGAAGCGCGGCTGGAACGTTTGCGTCAATTACCTCGATCAGCCGGGGCCCGCGGAAGCGGTCGCCGCCGGCGTGCGTGCCGCAGGCCGGAAGGCGATTGCCGTCAAGGCCGACGTCGCCGACGCGGACGCCGTCGAGCGCATGTTCGCAGCGGCCCAGGAGGCGCTGGGCCCGATCACCGACGTGGTCGTCAACGCCGGCATCACCGGGAGGAAGGGCCGCATCGACGAAACGCCGATAGCGGCGGTGCGGCGCATCTTCGACACCAACGTGATCGGCGCCCTGACCTGCTGCCAGAGCGCCCTCAGGCGAATGTCGACGCGCCATGGCGGCAAAGGCGGAAATATCGTGCTCGTGTCGTCGATCACGTCGCTGAGCGGCGGCGGCGGCGTGTTCGTCGCATATGCGGCGAGCAAGGGAGCGATCAACACGCTCGTCACCGGTTTGGCGCGCGAGGTCGCCGCCGAGGGCGTGCGGGTGAACGCGGTGCTTCCCGGCATCATCGATACCGACATCCATCACGACACCGGGATCGCGGCGGCGCTGCCCCAGCTTGCGGCGCAAGTTCCGCTCGCTCGCCTCGGAACGCCCAACGAGGTCGCGGAAGCGATCGTGTGGCTGTTGTCCGAGAAATCGAGCTACGTGCTCGGCGCCATCCTTCCGGTGACCGGCGGCCGGCAATAACGCTCGCGCCAGGCTGCGCTGGGCGCACGTGGACTTGAAGGCGGGACTGCCGCGGCCGCCGGATGCCAAGGCCGGCGCTCACGCGGTGCGCTGCCCACCGCGGCGCAAGTCTTGGTGTCCGAACTGTCGCCCCGATGAAGGTTTCGTCGTGAAGGGCGAAAAATCCGGCACGCCCCTATCGCGCTGGGTGCTGCAATCGAGTTGGCGCCGCATTCGTAAAGACGCGAAGCTCAAGAATGCGCGGCCGCACGATTTCGATGGCGTTCACGGTCCGACGCGGAATGTGGCCGCAATAGGTGGCGACCGGCGCGAGTATGCGCACGGCACGCGCGGAGGCCTAGGCGTTACTTGCGCAGCGAAAGAATGTAGACGGCGACTTCTGCCGCCTCTGCTTGCGTCAGGACGGGCGGAGGCATCTGGATGTGCGGGACCGTTATCATGTGAATGAGAGATTCGCGCGTCCAACGTGGATCGGCGGCAATTCGCGAGAATGGGGGTACGTCAGATTCGCCGGGCCTCTCTTGCTCGCGGGCTATGGCGTGACAACGGGCGCACCATTCATCGGCAAGCGCGCGTCCACGCCGTGTGTCCGCAGCTTGACCCTTCGCCAACTGCAATGGTGTGACGCCGGCCAGGACAATCGCGGCCGAGGCGCAAACGAGAGCGCTCAGCGTCCGAGCAAGCCATGATTTCCGTCGCATTGCTTACCCCATGCATACTCGGGTCTCTAAACTTGATCGAATTATGGTCGAGTGGCGCGCGGGTTCTATAGAATTAGTGTAATCATTTCAATTTGGTGCCCCCGGGGAGACTCGAACTCCCACGCCATTGCTGACAACAGATTTTGAGTTGGTTTCCGCCGTCTTGCAAGTCGCAAGACGTAGCAGCCTGAGGTGACTCACGAATCGCCAGTTAGGCCCCGGATTCCAGCGTTTTGCGCGTGCTCGCGCGTCCCCGAACGAGAGTCCTTGAAGGGGACAAAGAGCGACCATAGATGATGCACGTTGCGACTTGGATGCGACTTGGCCCCCGCCAAGTCGCAATCCGGTTGGCAGCGGCGGGGAGCAAGCTGCATGCGTGTGAAACTGACCAAGACCGTTGTCGAAAAAGCGGTGCCAGGCACGCGGCCGGTACTGGTGCACGATACCGAGCTTCGCGGCTTTCATTTGAAGGTGCTGCCTACGGGCACGCGCGCCTATTTCTATTATTACCGCACGGCCGACGGCACCGAGCGTCGTCCCAAGATCGGCGACCATGGTGAGATCACCTGCGAGCAGGCGCGTGGGATCGCCCAGGCCTGGGCCGCCGAAGTATGTGCCGGACGCGATCCGGGTGGCCACAGGGCCGCGGGCCGGGCCGCGCCCATCGTTCGCGAATTGATGGAGCGTTATTTCAAGGAACACGTGGAGCCGCGAAACAAAGCCTCCACGGCCAAAGAGACGCGCCGGTTGATCGACAAAAAGATCAATCCGGCTCTCGGTTCGATCAAGGTCGCGGCCCTCACGCGCGGGGAGATACGCAGTTTTCAGAATAGCATGCGCGAGACCCCTTTCGAGGCCAATCAGGCCCTTGCGCGTCTCTCCAAGGCGTTCACGCTTGCCACGGCCGAATGGGGCTTGCGCCCCGACAATCCGTGCGCCCGGTTGCAGCGTTATCGGGTGGAAAAGCGCGAGCGCTTTTATTCGGAGGCTGAACTCTCCCGCATCGGCAAGGTTTTGATCAAGGCCGCGGCCGATGAAAGCGAGTCACGAGCCGTGATCCTCGCTATATGGCTGCTGGCGCTGACCGGCTGCCGTTTAGGCGAGGTGTTGGGCATGCGGTGGAGCGACTTGGACCTAAGCCAAGGTCTGCTGCGCCTGCCCGAGACCAAGACCGGCGCGAAAACCGTGGTCCTGCCAGCGGCCGTCACGGCCCTGCTGAGTGGCACGGATCGCGCGAGCGATTGGATTGTCTCCGGATCGGAGAAAGATCGGCCGCTCTCCCGCAACGTGATGGAGAAGGCTTGGGCGCGTCTCCGTATCCGCGCAGGGGTTAGCGACGGTCGCCTACACGATTTCCGTCACACGGTGGGAACCTACGGCGCGCAGACCGGCGCCAATGCGTTCATGATCCGCGATCTGCTGCGGCAGAAAGACATAGCCGTTACCGCAGGGTACGTGCAGCGCGCGACCGTTCCGATGCGCGCGCTTGCCGATCGCGTGGCCAATCGCGTCGGCGCCGCGCTGTCCGGTATTGAACCCGCACCCGTCAAGAAGCTCGCCGAAGGCTGAGTTTCGTGCCGAGACGCAAAAGTCCCACCCCGACTTGCATGCGTCTCTCGGAATTGTGCCAGAGGTGGGCGGCAGAGTTGCCAGATCGGACCGCCGATGATGTGAAACGATGGCTCATCGAACAATCGGACAAAGAGTTGGTCGCCAATTGGCACCGATTCTGGCCGAAACGTGCAAGCTTTGGTGAGGCAATTGTAATGGCAGATCAAAGAGGCTGGCCCCATGAAATGTTATTCAGGCTCGATATGCTGGCGGACAGATGCCGGACATTGGGCGAAAAGCAGCCGTCCTTCGTGCCCCGAATGCGCACCGCCGATCTCCGCAGCAGTATTGAACAAGTTGCGAAGATGTTAGAGAGGCGCGCCCTCTCCGAAAAGAAGAAGATAACACTGCGCATCTTCGTAGAGGCGCTGCAAGAGCAGCAGATCACCGACCGGAAAGGTGAACTGGTTACGGCCGACACACGTCCCGTGAGAGACGTTTGGCGCACGATGCCGCAAGCTCTCAAGAATAAGGGGAAGCCTAAGTTGGAACGCGAGGCGAAAGGTTAGGCACAGAAAGCCCGTCAATAAGCCTGGCAGAAAACCCCGCTAGAGGTGGCTACTTAACGCCAACGACCTTCGATTACTGTCCTGTCGCTCTATCCGCCGAAACCAACCCGGAGCGACCATGATGCCGAATCCCAGACTCCTCACAGAGGGCGAAGCTGCCGAACTTCTGGCCATCAAGCCCGATACCCTGCGCCGCTGGCGCTGGAGCGGCGGCGGGCCGAAGTACCGAAAGATGGGCCGTGCCGTGCGCTATGCGCCCAGGGACCTGACCGCCTTCATGGAGAGGGCCACGCGCGAATCCACGTCGCAGTACAGCGACGCCTAGAAGCCCCCAGCACCGCAGAGCGAGCAAACCGCCGCGTCCTTTACGGGGAGTTCGACTATGCATGCAGAGTCCATCGCCAAAGCCCTCGGTGGACGAAAGGCGGGCGGTGGCTGGATGGCACGCTGCCCGGCCCACGACGATCGCACGCCGAGCCTTTCGATTCGTGACGCGGACGACGGCAAGGTGCTGGTCCGCTGCCATACAGGCTGCGATCAGATGCTGGTGATCGCTGCTCTTCGCTCGCTGGGTCTATGGCCGGAAGGCGGCCCGCGCCGGTTCACATGGGGCGCGCCGCGTGCCCTTGGCACGAGACAGCCGGATCGCGACGACGCCAAGCGCTCCGAGGTTGCACTCACTATATGGCGGTCCGCGACACCCGCCCGTGGCACGCCGGTCGAAATCTATCTCGCCTCGCGCGGCCTGCATCTTCCGCTACCGCCAACGCTCCGGTTCAATGTTGGGTTAGAGCATCCGTCCGGTGGCATCTGGCCCGCCATGGTCGCCCTAGTGACGTGCGGTGCCGACGACACGCCGATTGCGATCCATCGTACCTTCCTCGCCCGTGGCGGTGCCGGAAAGGCGCCCGTCGCGCCGCAGAAGATGATGCTCGGCCCCTGCCGCGGGTGTGCGGTACGGCTCGCCGCGCCAGGCGATGTTCTGATGATCGGCGAAGGCATCGAGACCTGCCTCGCGGCGATGCAAAAGACCGGCTATCCGGCTTGGGCAGCGCTTTCCGCTCCCGGCCTGCGCGGTCTCGATCTGCCGCTCAACGTGCGCGACGTCATCGTGCTGGCCGATGGCGACGACCCTGGTGAGGCAGCAGCGCAAGAGTGCGCCTTGCGGTGGAAGCGAGAAGGCCGCCGCGTGCGCATCGCCCGTCCGCCCCGTGGGTTAGATTTCAACGACCTGCTCATGGGCCGCGCGGTGCCCGCCGATGAGGGCGCGCTATGAGCATCGACAATCCGCCCGAAACCGAGAACCTTGTCGCTGGTGCCATCAACGCGGCCGAGGACATTCGCGATCCGCTGGATGGACTGGTCGCGAAGACCGTGACCGATCCAGGCGCGCCCTTTGCGCCCGATGTTCTCAATCGGCTTGCCACGCTGAAGAAAGACGAGCGCGCGGCTTTCGAGGCACTGCGGGCGCAGTTGAAGACAGCGGGCTGCCGGGTGACTGCGCTCGACGAGGCCATCGCCAAGGAAAACGGTGAGACGGTCGGGCGCAGTCCGACGCAAGCCGACATTCTGATCGAGCTGGCGCGATCGGCCGAGCTGTTCCACACCCCGGACATGACCGGCTTCGCCGATCTCGACGTTAACGGCCACCGAGAAACCTGGGCGATCCGTTCCAAAGGCTTCCGCCGCTGGCTGGCCCACCGCTTCTTCGAGGCGACGCGGGGCGCGCCGAATTCCGAGGCCCTGCAATCGGCGCTGAACGTGATCGAAGCGAACGCGCACTTCGACGCGCCCGAGCGCATCGTCCACATCCGCGTCGGCGGGCTCGATGGCCGGCTCTACCTCGACCTCGGCGATGAAGCCTGGCGGGCAGTGGAGATCGACGCCACTGGGTGGCGGGTGATTGACAACCCGCCGGTGCGCTTTCGTCGCGCGGCCGGAATGCAACCATTGCCCGCGCCTGAACGAGGCGGTTCGGTCGGGGCGCTGCGCTCCTTCCTCAACGTGCAATCCGAGGCCGACTTCGTGCTGGTAGTCGCCTGGGCCCTGGCCGCCTTGAGGAACCGGGGCCCCTATCCGGTGCTCGTGCTGTCGGGTGAGCAGGGATCGGCCAAATCCACCTTCTCGGCGATCCTGCGATCACTGCTCGATCCCAACACCGCGCCCCTGCGCGCCCTGCCGCGCGAGGATCGCGACCTGTTCATCGCCGCCACCAACGGCCACCTGCTCGCCTTCGACAACGTGTCGGGATTGTCGCCTTGGATCTCCGACACAATCTGCCGGCTCGCGACCGGTGGTGGCTTCGCCATACGCCAGCTTTACACCGATCAAGAGGAGGTGCTGTTCGACGCCGCCCGGCCGTTCATCCTGAACGGTATCGAGGACATCGTCACGCGGCCCGACCTGGCCGACCGCGCGGTGTTCATGACGTTGGAACCGATCCCGGAGGACCGCCGCCGCCCTTGGGGCGAGCTCTGGGCCGCATTCGAGGCCGAACGTCCGCGCATCCTCGGCGTGTTGCTCGACGCGATCGTCGAGGGCATCAGGAAGCTGCCCACGACACGGCCGAAGACGCTGCCGCGCATGGCGGACTTCGCGCTGTGGGCGACGGCCTGCGAGACCGCGCTCTGGCGGGCGGGCACCTTCATGTCGGCCTATAACGACAACCTCGGCGAGGTTGTGGATGGCGTGATCGAAGGCGACCCGATCGCCGCCGCCGTGCGCGCCATGATGGCGACGCGGACGGAGTGGACGGGAACCGCCTCGGAGCTTCTACGCGCCCTTGCCGAGGCAGCGGGCGAGCGCACTACCAAGTCCTCCAAGACCTGGCCGGATAGTCCGAGGGCGCTGGCGGGCCGGCTGCGCCGCGCAGCGACCTTCCTGCGCAAGGTCGGCATCGAGATCGGCTTCGAGCGTGAGGGCCGGGCGCGAACCCGGATGATCCGCATTGCCACCGTTCCGAACCACGCCGCGCCGGATCATGTCGGGGCGCACCCGTCCGCATCGTCCGCACCGACTGCGTCCGTGCCAAAATCCGATACCGCCAACGGTTTCGCGGCTCCGCGCTTGCGGACGGATGCCAATGATGCGGACGGTCGGGCGGACGGCAACGACCGGGGCGCCACTCCAACCGTCCGTACCAACCCGATGAAAACCAATGCCCGGATCGCAACGGACGGTGCGGACGCAAACCGCCCGCCCCAATCCGCGCCGGAAAAAGCCGGAGGACCGCGCTGGAGCAGACGGATATGAGCGCGGCCGAGGCCCTCAGGGCGGCACGCGCCGCCGGCATCCAGATCGGGATCGACAGCAACGATCTGGTGTTGGAGGCAGCCGCACAACCATCGCCCGAGGTGCTCGATCTCGTGGCGCATCACAAGGCGGAGATTTTGACGTTGCTGCGCCCGACCGATGATGGCTGGTCGGCCGAAGACTGGCAGGTCTTCTTCGTCGAGCGGGCTGGCATCGCCGAGTTCGAGGGCGGGCAGCGGCGCTCGGAATCCGAGGCCCGCGCCATGGCCTCTTGCGTGGCGGAATGGCTGAACCGCAATCCCGTACGCTCGCCGCCCGGGCGCTGTCTCGTCTGCGGTGGCGGCGACCAGGCTCATGATCCACTCCTGCCATACGGCTTAGAGCGCACCGGCAACGCTTGGCTGCATCCCCATTGCTGGCCGGACTGGTATGCGCGCCAGGAAGCCAGGGCCATCGCGGCGCTGGCGGCAATGGGGATCGGGGCGCCTACCGACTTGCCGCACGATTCCGCGTAAACCTGGGCTGACGGCACATCGCCCGCGGCAAGACAAGCGCGTAGCCCTTCAGGCTTGCTGAAGGCGTTTCGACTCTCGAATAGTCGATGCCTATTTGGCGCGCGAAATCGGCCATTCTTACTCAACTGCCGCCGGCTCGACATCTGCATCGAGTAAGCCAACTCGATTTGCGAAGGCCCGGTGCATGTCGTTCAGCCGCTTTGCCAGCCATTCGTGTTGGCGCGGCCAGTCCGCTTCGTCCTCTGGGTCAACTTCGTTGAGGTAAGTAGCAATGCGGCAGTCGCGCCGCGACGGAAGTTCCTCCCACTCCAGCCGATAGCCAAGTTCCCGCTCGATCGCATCTTTCTGAGGTCTGAGGAGGCCGAAGTATGCCTTCGCATGCTCGCCTGAGATGTAAAGCTCGGCTCGAATCTGATTCTTCTGACGGACCATCACCCCGTTCAGATGGAATCGGCTGCGGCCGATTGGGTAGGACATCCAGGACTGCGGCTGCGGCTTTTTATTGCCCGAGACCGGCCCACCTGCTGCGTCAAGTACCGAGTTCAACGCTGCCCAATAACTCCGCTGCGTGATCCGCGTCTCCGACAGGTCCGCATCATCGATCGCGCGGACGGCGGTCGCAACCGAGTGCGACCAGTCGTTTGGCTTCGAGATAATGTTGAACTTCGGCGCGGCGGGCGAACTGCCGATTCGCCAGAGCTCCACCTCCAATCCGAAGAAGCGGAAGCTGTCATCAGTGATCTTGTTCAGCCAGTCGAGGGTAGCGCGGTGCTCCTCGGTGAAGCGCGCGGCAATCCAAACGATCGTGACGGCCTCAAGGCCCGACGCATAAGTCAGGAGTTGGCCAAGATGGCCGTGGTCGGTGCGTTCCAATTGGTTCTCGATCAGCACCCAATGGTCGTTCCCGATGTCTTTGCAAAGAATGTCCGCGCGGAACGGGCCAACCGCTTTCTCCTGAGCTTCAAGCTCCAGGTCGATGCCCAACGTCTCGCCAAGCACGGCGAGATTCTCGGCGCGCGCGAGCCATGGCGTAAAACTGGTAGTCTCGCTGATCCAGATATTGCGAAGGTCAACACGTTCCAGGCGGCCCAATGGCTGTTCCGTCATTGCACTTAATCCTCCATCCCGCGCACCAGCGTCAAAAGCCTCGTAAACTCGTCGTTGGGCGTCTTACCCTTCCAAAAGTTCACGAAGCGGCAAACAATTTGAAGATTGCCGCGCTCGTAATGGCCCTGGCTATCGATGCGATCTGGCGATGGCAGCAGATTGGGGTCAGGGTCATCGGTTAGATTGAAAGGGATGCCGGTCAGCGCGCAGCGATCTCCCTGCAAATGCATTAGCTCGCGGAGAAGCTTTTCGAGAGCGTATTCATCCATCCCAAGGTCTTTGAGTTTCATCTGGATTGTTCGCTCAACCGTTTGGCCACGGGACTGCTGAACCGTCTGGATGATGCTGTACTTCATATTGAGGATGGCGCGTTCCCGAGCACCCAGAACCCGCCCCGTATCGGCGCCGCTTCGCCCATCCGATGCTGAGCCCGCCGATGCGGACTTGAGCAAGGTTGCAAATATCCAGCAGAATGAATGCGCGTCGATCAGCGCAATATTCTTGAGGCCGGCGACCGTTTCGAGCGCGACGCGCACGTCGCTAAGGATCGCGTTGAATCGTGTGTAATTTTCCCAGCCGCAGTTGCGCAGCGTTGCAAAGTCGATACCAAGCTCGCGGAATGCCCGGTCGAACCCGGTCGGTTGAATCGGCATGAACCGATTTATGTCTTTCAGAAAGAACAGATAGGCCAACAGAGGATATTTCCGGCCGGTCAGTTCGCTGATGCGGTCGAACGTTGCGCCTTCGTCAGCGCCCCCGCGATATAGATCGAACAACAAAGCTTCGATGGCTCGACTCGCATTCTTGTCATCCCGAGCCTCCAACAACGCGCGATGATCGCGAGTGGCGTGCCCAAAACGGTTTATCCAGAAAACAAGATTGTTGGTAAGATTCTTCCGCGCGTCTTGAATCTCGATCGCGGCGATGGTCCGCTCTAGGATGCGTCCCTGCCCAATCTCGCTGGCAAGCCAACTGTCCGCGGCCAGCAAATCGCGGGCGTGGTCGCGGAGGCGCGGTTTGTAGCTTTCCCATACCGCTGCCAAGCCTTCGCGAAAATTAGTGAAGGCGTGGCCCTGATCGCGCGCGGCAATCAGCACGCAAAAGCGATCGAAGGCGATTCGGAAGGAAGCGGGATCAAGGCTCATTCCGCCGCCTCGCGTTTGGCCGTGTCTGCCGGCGCCAGCGCCTCATGCAGTAGCGCATCGAGGAGGAGGCGGCGGGTGGCGGCGGTGGCCGTGAGACCCGCCTCCAGCCGATCACATAAGGCCATCAGTTCGGCGACCTTGTCGACGATGCGGTGTTGTTCGGCGAGGGGTGGAATCGGGATCGGAAGCGGCTTCAGGTTAGCTGCTTTGATTCCCTTCGCAGTCATCCCGGTTGCGTGCTTGTCGATCAGCGATTGCATGACGTCGCTCATCAAAGCGAACATCAAGAACTTGGTGTCGATCGTCGCATATGGCTGGAAGCAGATGGCACGCTGCGCGAGCGCGAAGGGTTCCTCGATATCGTTGAGGCAAATGTTTGCGAGCGGTGCCTCGGTGGTGAAAAACAAGTCGCCAATTTCAGGAAATCCGCGCGTCATCCAGGTCTTGAACGTTGCCTTGGATATGTACTCCCGCGGCTCTCGGTTCAGGTAGCCCATGCGAATGTTCTTCGCGGTGATAAGCGGAATGCCCTCGTCCGTCTTAGGCGGGGTGTTGCCACGATAGTCGATGAAAAGAAACAGGTTCTCGAACGACTGAACCGCCCATCCCCAAGGAAGCGCCATTGGCAGGTCGTCAACCTTCGGATCGAGCTCAATCTTGATCCGAGCATCACCAGTTTTCTTTCTCTGCTCGGCCTTCGCTTTCGCGAACCGCTTCAACAACTCCGCCGACGGCTCATCCTGCGAGGCCTGCGGCACAAGATTGCCGCGCACTGCGAGGTTGAGTATGGTTTGGCGGAGTTGCTTGATCTGGTCGGGGCGCGTGGTTAGGGCCGGCAGGACGTCGAGCGCGAAGCGGGCGTCGTCGTGGAAGGTTTCGGGATCGGGCGCGTTGAGGCGGCCGAGGCTTGCCACCGCCAGCCGGTCGCGCATCGCCTCCCGTTCCGCTCGCGCCGCTTCCAGTCGGTTGCACAAGGCCATCAGTTCATCGACCTTGACGACGATCCGGTGCTGCTCAGCAATGGAACCGAAGGCCACTCTAAGTTGCTTAAAGCGATCCTGCGTGAGATTCATCCCACTCTCGCTGCTTCCTGTTTTCATCGTATTCACTGCGGATTGAGCGTCATCGGACCGCAGAAATAGCGCCAAGTAGCTGGATACAAGGATCGTAGGGTTGGCCCGAAAGCGATACATTTTCCCAGAAATCATTAGCCTTCCGCGGGTGTTTGACACTAGGCACGCAATTCCACATCGCGCTCGCGGTCCGGCGCACGTAATCAGAATATCGCCAGATTGAACTTCGAGCTGCGGCCTCGGTTCAAGGTTGTATGGCAGTTCTTTGTTTTGCTCCGAAAGAAAGTGCCCGTCTTGAATCGCCGTGGTCTTCAGAACGCCCCAAACATTCTCGCCTTGCGACGGGTAGCTTTCGCATTGGGGGCTCCAGCCCTGATGTATGAACCTGCCGTCCGGAAGCCGTTCAAGACACTTTTCAATGGGCAACTCCGTCCAAGGTTTATCATTCCCTTCAAGGAGCTTACCGCGCACGGCCAAATCGAGAATGAAGCGGCGCAGGCGAGCAATCGCGTCAGCCGCGTCGGCGATGCGTTCGTAGTAGACGAGCAGGCGTTCGGCGTTCATCGCACCAGCGCCGTCGCCAGGACCGCCTTCAACTGGTCGCGGAGGCTGTTCGTCTCGGCCTCAGCGGCGTTCAGACTTTGGAGCAGCTCCTCCGGATCGCCGCGGTCGTCGGCCGCCGTGTGCGGGTTCTTGATGGCAAGGTTGTAGCCGCGCGACTTCACCTCCTCGGCCGTCACCTTCCACGCCTGCGTCGTCTCTTCGCGATCCTTGCGTTTCGCTCCGCCCCACCAGTCGATGCAGCCTTGCAGATGCTCGAAGCGGATCGGTTTGGTCATCGAATAGGCTTTCTGAGCTTCGGGCACGCGGTGCTCGTAGAACCAGATATTCTTGGTCGGCGTCCCCTTCTCGAAAAACAGCAAATTGGTGCCGATCGAGGCATAGGGCTTGAACACGGAATTCGGCAGGCGGACGATGGTGTGGAGATTGCACTCCTCCATCAGGTGTTCCTTCAGCCGGGTCTTCACGCCCTCGCCGAACAGCGTGCCATCGGGCAACACCACGGCGGCGCGCCCGCCCGGCTTCAACAGGCGAATAATGAGGGCGAGGAACAGATCGGCCGTCTCGCGCGTGCGGAAATGCGCCGGGAAGTTCGACTCAATTCCGTCTTCCTCGCGCCCGCCGAAGGGCGGGTTAGTCAGCACGATGTCCACGCGGTCGGCCTGACCGTAGCTGATGTAAGGCCGCGCCAGAGTGTTGTCATGGCGAACGAAGCTTGGGTCTTCGATGCCGTGCAGCAGCATGTTGGTGACGCAGAGCATGTGGGGAAGCTGCTTCTTCTCGACCGCGCGCAAGGCGGCTTGCATCGTCCGCTCATGCTCGGCCTTTTTCACATAGCGGTCGCGCATGTAACGTAGCGCGCAGGTCAGAAAACCGCCGGTGCCGCAAGCCGGATCGAACAGGATTTCGCCGGGGCGAGGATCAATGCGATCCACCATGAACGCGGTAATGGCGCGGGGCGTGTAATATTCGCCCGCATTGCCGGCCGACTGCAGGTCATTGAGGATTTGCTCGTAGATGTCACCGAAATGCTGGCGTTCGGTCAGGTTGTTGAAATCGATGCCGTTGATCTTGTTGACCACCTGCCGCATCAACTGGCCGGATTTCATGTAGTTGTAAGCGTCCTCGAACACGTCCTTGACCACGCGCCGGCGGTCGCCGGGCCTGGTCGAGGCCGCCAGGTTCTTCAGCGCTGGGAACAGGTCGCCGTTGACGAAGGCCATAAGGTCTTCGCCGGTGATACCCTCGGGGTCCGCCGCCCAAGCCCGCCACTGGTACTTCTTCGGGATCGGCGACCGGTATTCGGCGTTCATCAATTCGAATTCCTGGTCCTGGTCGTCGATGATCTTGAGGAAGAACATCCAGCACAACTGGCTGATGCGCTGGGCATCGCCATCCACGCCGGTATCTTGGCGCATGATGTCCTGGATGGATTTGACGGTGGTGCGGACGGACATGGATCAAAGCCCTTTTAGTGCGGCGTAGATCGCCATTTCGACATCGCTGACGCGCCATGGCTCGGCGGCGAGGGTTTGGCGCGCAAGACCAAGCGAGTTCAATCGGTCACGCAACACCAGGCAGTCTCGGAGAAACTCGTCATAGCCGGAGACCGTCAGAGGGTATCCAAGCCGACTACTGATAATGCTATCCAAAACCACCGCTTTGTCCGGATGCAGAAAGCGGAGGTGCTTCGACGAGAAAGAGACAGCGAGGCCTCGTAGATCGTCGAGTGCTTCTAGCCCATTGCCGATCTGGCCTTGCGCGGCCAGGACATGAGCGCGACGCATGGCCTTGGTGATGGTCGGGGTGGAATTATACTTGAGAACGTTCCCGGCGACGCCCGCCCGCCCGCCCCATTGGCACACGGTTTTCACAAAATTCTTTACGGCAGTTCGTTCGAAGTCGGCTCGTATGAGGGCCGAGCCCAGCGCCTCGACGGCACATGTACGCGGATAAGCATGTCGATGCTTCGCGAAATATTGAGGGAATTCGTCGGCCCTCAGCGAGAGCCGACAGATGTGAAGGGCGCCATCGTGGGCAATGATCGACATGCCTATGCGGCGTCTTGATAGAGAGCGGATTGCAACTCATGTACAGCGCGCTCGTAGTCGCCCCGCGTGCCGAAGGCCTTGATGAGTTGTACGACGCTGCCCATTGCGCTGAACGGCGCGATCTTCAAAACATTAGCGTCGTCGAGATTGAGCACGCCCTCGTCCGCGTACTTGGCCAAGAGCGCATCGAGCACAGCGCGGGCCTGCGGGCCGTATCTCGTGAACACGTCGCGCTTTTTGACGTTCTCGGCCCGCTCGCGGCGAGTCAGCGGCTTCTTGTCGAAGGCGACGTGGCAGATGAGGTCGAAAGGATCGAGGTCTTTGCCCAGTTCCTCGGCGATGGGGTCGAGCGGCAGACCCTCGGCCGCCAGTTCTTCGATGATCACCTGCTTGCGCTCCGCTGCTTTCCAGCGCTTCAGGAAATCGTCGAGGCTGGCGAAGCGATTCTTCAGCGCATTCTTGGTGAAATCGCGCAAGCTCTCGGTAACGAGCTTGCCGTTCTCGTCGAGATACTCCACGCGCTCGGCGATGATGATGGCGCCGACGCCATCCACGTACACTTTTTTCCGGTTTTGAGCACCCGGGGACAGCGCGATATCGGGCGGCGCACCATCAACGAAGATTTCGTCCTCGCCCGGCGTCGGCGGGACCGGCTCGTCATTGTCGCCGCTAGGCGGCACGTCGTCGGGCGGGCTAACGGGGTCATGTTCGCCCGGCTCATAAATCTGGATGGGCTCGCCGTCGAACTCGGGGTCGGCGAAATGGCTTGTTGCGCCGCGGAAATCGATAAGGGTGAAATAGTATTTCTTCGTGTCCTCGTGGACCCGGGTGCCGCGTCCGACGATTTGTTTGAACTCGGTCATTGAGCCGACATCGCGGTCGAGCACGATCAGCCGGCAGGTCTGCGCGTCGACGCCCGTTGAAAGCAGGCGCGAGGTGGTAACAAGAACCGGATACTTCGCCTCAGGATCGATAAAATTCCCGAGTTGAGCCTGGCCCTCGGGGTCATTGCCCGTGATGCGCATGACATAGCGGTGATTTTCGGCGACGAGATCGGCGTTCTCGTTGATGAGCGCCTGGCGCATTCGCGCGGCGTGTTCTTGATCGACGCAGAACACGATGGTTTTTTGGAAGCGGTCGCCGCTTTCCTTGAGGAATTCGGTGACTTTGCGCGCGACGAGTTTGGTGCGGTCATCCAGCACCAGAGTGCGGTCGAAATCCCTGGTGTTGTAGATGCGGTCTTCAACCGCCTCCCCCTCGCGATCGAGTTGGCCCGTCTCGGGTCTATAGCCCTCCACATCGCGATCGATATGGACTTTGATGACCTTGTAGGGGGCCAGGAAGCCGTCGCGGATGCCCTGCTTCAGCGAATAGGAGAAAACCGGGTCGCCGAAGTAAGCGATGTTGGAGACGTATTGGGTTTCCTTCGGCGTCGCAGTGAGGCCGATCTGCGTGGCCGCGGAGAAATATTCGAGGATTTCCCGCCAGGCCGAATCCTCGGCGGCACTTCCGCGATGGCACTCGTCGATCACGATCAGATCGAAGAAGCCGGGCGAGAATTCGCGAAATAATTTTTGTCGCTCCTCCGGCCCAGTGATCGCTTGGTACAGTCCGAGATAGACCTCGTAGGCGGTGTCGATGCGGCGTTTCTTGTCGACGGCGGTGGTGAGGTCGATGGTGCTCCCGTCCTCGCGCTCGATGGTCTTGGCATTGGTCGATAGTTTCGCCATCGCCGCGCCGAAAGGCCGGAAGTCGTTGACCATCGTTTGATCAATGAGCACGTTGCGGTCGGCCAGGAACAGGATTCGCTTCTTGCGGCCCGCCTTCCACAAGCGCCAGATGATTTGGAACGCGGTGTAGGTTTTGCCGGTGCCCGTCGCCATCACGAGCAGAATTCGGTCGCGGCCCTTGGCGATGGCCTCGATCGCCGCGTTTACGGCGTTGACCTGGTAGTAGCGCGGAGCCTTGCCGCTGCCATCGTCGAAATAGTCCTGAAGGACGATCTTTTCGGCTTCCGGCGTCAGGCTCTTCCAAGCACGATAGAGCGCCCAGAGATCGGCCGACGACGGAAAGGCGTCGAGGGCAAGCGTCGTCTCGGTGGCTCCGCTCGCTCCGGTGCGGTCGTGGAACACGAAGCCGTCGCCGTTCGACGAGAACACGAACGGGATGTCGAGTGTGGTTGCATATTCGAGGCCCTGCTGCATCCCGTCGCCGACGCTGTGGGAATTGTCCTTGGCCTCGATCAGGGCGAGCGGGATATTGGGCTTGAAATAGAGGATATAGTCGGCGCGTTTGGCCTTGCCGCGACTGACGAGCTTGCCGCGCACGATGATGCGGCCCTTGGTGAAGCCAACCTCTTCGCGGATTTGCAACATTTCATCCCAGCCCGCCTTGCGCAGAGCCGGTGTGATGAACTTGGTGCAAATGTCGCGCTCGCTAAGGGCGCGCTTGTCCATGAATGATCAGCCACTCCCCGCCGTTGTTCGTCGCATGCTCGCCTTCGCCGGGGCGTCCAGCGCCTTCAGCCGCCCGAACTCCTCCGCCACCACGACCACGACGGGACGTCCTAATATGGCCACCGCCACCGGCTCTGCGCGGGCGAAATCGATCAGCTGGCCGAAACCCTACTCGGCGTCCATCACCTTCAGAGTCTTTACTCTACTCTGTCCCCCGTACACGCGCCGGTGAGTTTTGGCCAATACGCCCGATAGTGCAACCGTTGGCGGGCACGCGGGGCGGTAGCCCGGAAAAGCCATCCTGGCGGCGGCGAGACGCTGCCCATTACCCTGCGCATCGTGGCACGCACGAGCGGGGTCGCGATATCGTCAAGACCAGCTCGCGCGCGCAGATAGCGGTGCGACATGGCCGAAGCACCCTCCCCTGCAACACCGCCGTACTCAGTCCAAGGGATGGTCTTCCATCTTCACCCGAACCCCCGAACGGTACAACGCTTTGGACAGTTCGGATTCATCCGGGAACTACTTCCCGCCCCTCTTCCGTGGCCTCGACACTTGGGATTGGCGCCCCGCCCTGCACAGCCTCTCCCTTTGGGGCACCGAGCACCGAACTGAACTGACTTCGAAAACCGAATGGGAATACGAGAATGGAGCCGCGGACGGTTGTCGACCGCGACGGGGCGCGGCCTGCGATACTTCGATGGAGCCGTCTGGGAACTGGTCAGCGGCCGCGACCCAGTGGGCCCGGCTCCCCGCCCTATCGGGCGCCCCCGCCCAGCGGCGGGGGTTCGGTCGCCGCCCTGCGCGGCCTGAGCGGAGCGGCAGCAGCGTCGATATAGACGGAACGAACGGCACCGTTGTCGGGGCTGGTCACTCACACGGCCGCTTGTCGGTGGGATCGAGGCGGATGCTGTTGACGCAGCCAGTGTCGACCTCCTGGTCACCGCCGAGGATGGTGTAATTGCTTGAGGCGCCGTTCCTGGCCAGGGCCTGCCAGCGCATCTCGATGGTCTTGACCATCTTTAGGTAGCGCGCGAGCTCGTCGCCGACGAGGTGCGCGCGGTCGCTCGGCGAGCGCACCAACACCTTGCGGCTGCTTTCGCCCTTTTCGGTGAAGTAATCTACCTGGCCGTCGTCGCCCTGCCAGCGATAGAGCTTGATCGTACTGCCCTGGATGGTCATCGACGCGTAGAGGATGTTGCCGTATCGGACGACGTCGCCGTTGCGGTCGCGGTGCTGCTCGATCAGCGTCTCGAACGTGTCGCCTTTCTGAACGTCGTGCTTGAAGTCCACGTCATACGCGAAAAGGTTGATCATCCGCACGACGGCGTCGACCGGGAGGCCGGTTTGGAGGCCGGCCTGGAACACGCTGTTGTCGATCACGCCGTTGTTGCGCTGGACCCGGAGCACCAGCTGTCTCTCGATCTCGTCAGACGCAGGCGCGACGAGATCACGGCCAGCCCAAGCCGATCTGACCTCGCCTGTAATGGGCTTCGTAAACGTAAACTCGCAGATATGCCTCTGCGCTCCAATGCACTTTACAATTTTCGCAGTCGATCCCGCGGGTGCCTTATAGCATCCGCTCGGAAGAGGGTCTTTTCGCCCATAGAGAACATACGTCATTACGCCGACAAACTTTTCAGCCGTGTCGCAGACAAAGAACGGACCGGGCCGAACGATCAATTCGGCGCCCATTGCCGCCGTTGACGACATTGCCATCAACACGAAAGCGAGACCGAGCCGCATGGCATTGCCCCTGACTGAAAGGCCGACTCTCACCCAACTCGAATGGAGGGCGCCGCGAATTTGAAAGATGCGCGCAATCCCGGGTACATGTGGGAGGTAGCGCAGCGCGCACAATGGCGGCGAACGGTCTCACCCCCGGGGGGTGTTTCGCGCGGAAGAGTTAACGGCCGATGCGCGAACGCAGGGACCAGGATGGGTTGCCGAGGGGCGAGCGTAGCGACGGCCCGCCTAGATCGATGTGAGTCCCGCTGTGCTGCGACTTATGTGCGACTTGCACCCCCGCTGATCGCTTCCGATCCGGGATGCTCACAGCGGTAAATTACTGAAATGATTTGGTGCCCCCGGGGAGACTCGAACTCCCACGCCATTGCTGGCAACAGATTTTGAGTCTGCCGCGTCTACCGGTTCCGCCACAGGGGCACGCTGGCTTCGGGACGCCGTTGCGGGCGCGGTCGCGGGCGCGAACAGGCGCGGCGCCGAAGCGGGGCGGATGATAGCCGCCGACGGCCGGCGGTCAAGGCAAGCGCCGCGCCGGCCTCAACGCCGCTGAAGGCTCACGATATAGGCGATGATGTGCTCGACCTCCTGGCGCGTCAGCGGCAGCTGCGGCATCCGGGGATAGGGCAATTGAATCATCACCCGAAGCGCGTTCGCGGTGATCGAGGGGCGTGCGGCGATGGAGGCGAAGGTCGGCGCCGTGTCGGGCGCCGGCGTGGCTTGGTCGGTCGCCACCAGGTGGCAGCTCGCGCACCATTGCCGCGCCAAGCGTTCGCCCGCGCGCGGATCGGGCGGCGCTTGCGCCAGGGCCGGGGCCGAACAGGCCGCGGCCGCCGCGAGAATGGCGGCGTATCGGGAATGAACGAGGCGCATCGTCGCTCCTTCGGGCAAACGCCCTCGGCCCGGCATGGCGAGGCCGGCCGTGATGACGGGATCCCCAGCGGCAGGTTTGCCCGGCGGCGCGGCGCGATCAAGCCGCATACCGACGCGGCCCCGCGCCCGCGACGCCGCGGCCGGCCCACCGGCGCGATGCCGATTGTGCCACCGGCGGCCCAGCGCCTATAAGCAAGTCCGCTGCGACCCGCAGCGCTGCCGGCCCCGGTCTTCCGAAATGCTCCGCCGCCTCTACGACAAGACGATCGCCCTCGCCTCGAAGCCGCACGCGATGTGGGCCTTGGGCGGCGTGTCGTTCACCGAGAGCTCGTTCTTCCCGATCCCGCCCGATGCGCTGCTCATCCCGATGGTGCTGGCGCGGCCGGATCGCGGCTGGACCATCGCCTTCGTCTGCACCTCGAGCTCGGTGCTGGGCGGCATGTTCGGCTATGCGATCGGCTATTTCCTCTACGAGACGCTCGGCCTGTGGCTCATCAATCTCTACGGCATGGAGCGCGGCTACGAGGAATTCAAGCTGGCCTATGCCCAATGGGGCCTCTGGATCATCCTCATAAAGGGGCTGACGCCGATCCCCTACAAGCTCGTCACCATCGCCAGCGGCGCCGCGCAGTTCGATTTCCTCGTCTTCGTCCTGGCGTCGATCGCGACGCGCGGCGTGCGGTTCTACGTCGAGGTGGCGCTCCTGAAGATGTTCGGCCCGGCGATCCGCAAATTCGTCGAGAAATACCTGACGCTCGTCACCACCGCCTTCGTCGTCATCCTGGTCGGCGGATTCATCGTCGCCGCACGATACCTCTGACGCTCGGCCCCGGCGCGCTCGCCCGCCCGATGCGGCGCCCTTGCCATGGCTCCGCCCCAATGGCCGGGCTATAAAAAGCACTCCATGACCGCCCTCGCCCTCCGCACGGATTCGCTCTGGCGCCTTGCGCCCGCCGTGCTGCTGCTCGGCAGCGGCGGCCTGCTGCTGGGCGCGCTGTTCTTCCAATACGTGATGGAGCTGCCGCCCTGCCCGCTCTGCCTGTGGCAGCGCTATCCGCACATCGCGGTGGTCGTGCTGGCGGCGGGCGCGCTGGCCGCGGGGCCGGGCAGCCTCCGGCCGTGGCTGCTCGCCGCAATGGGTGTAGCGCTGCTGGCCACGGCCGCGATCGCCTTCTTCCACGCCGGCGTGGAGCAGAAATGGTGGGCGGGCCTGGCGGTGTGCGAAGGCGCCGGCCCGGGCGGCCCGATCAGCGTCGAAGACATCATGAAAGGCCTCAGCCGGCGCCCGCCGCCGCGCTGCGACCAGATCCCGTGGTCGCTCGCCGGCCTCTCGATGGCGGCCTGGAACGGCATTCTCTCGTTGGCGCTGGCCGCCTTCGCCTTCCGCGCCATCGGTGCACGCCGATGATCGGCAAGCCGGAGCCCGCCAAGACGTTGGCCGATCTCATGCCGGGCGATCCCGGCCGGGCCGAAACCGTGGCGCGCATGATCCGCGTGGATCAGGCCGGCGAATACGGTGCCAAGCGCATCTACGCGGGCCAGCTCGCGGTGCTCGGCCGCAGCCGCGCGGCACCGGCGCTGCGCCGCATGGCCGAGCAGGAGCAGAAGCATCTCGACACGTTCAACCGCCTCATGGTCGAACGCCGCGTGCGGCCCACGCTGCTGCAGCCGCTCTGGCACGTGGCCGGCTTCGCGCTCGGCGCGGCGACGGCGCTGATGGGCGAGAAGGCGGCGATGGCGTGCACGGTCGCGGTGGAGGAGACGATCGACGAGCACTATCGCCGCCAGGCGGCGGCGCTCGCGGCCGAGGAGCCTGAGCTCAAGGACACGATCGAGGAATTCCGCGAAGACGAACTCGAGCATCGCGCGACGGCGCTCGAGCACGGCGCCAAGGAGACGCCCGGCTACGAGCCGCTGACCTTCGCGATCAAGCGCGCCTCGCGCCTCGCGATCTGGCTCTCCGAGCGCTTCTGAGCGCGGCCGCGCGCCAGCAGGGCCGAAAGCAGCTCAGGCCGATTCCAGCTCGGAATCCCAGTAGAGATAATCCTGCCAGCTTTCGTGCAGGTAGTTGGGCGGGAATTGGCGCCCGTGCTCCTGCAGCGTCTGCGTGGTGGGCTCGACGGGATAGCGGCGCGGAAACATGCCGCATTCGCGCGGCAGGCGGTTGCCCTTCCGGAGATTGCAGACGGCGCAGGCCGTGCACACGTTCGTCCAGAGCGTGCGGCCCCCGCGCGAGCGCGGGATGAGGTGGTCGAAGGTCAGGTGCTCGGCGGTGCGCTGCACGGCGCAATACTGGCAGGTGAAGCGGTCGCGCAGAAAAACGTTGAACCGCGTGAAGGCGGGACGGCGCGCCTGCGGCACGTATTCCTTGAGCGCGATCACGCTCGGCAGCTTCATCGCGAAGGACGGCGAATGCACCACGCGCTCGTATTCCGAGAGCACGTTCACGCGTTCCATGAACACGGCCTTGACCGCGTCCTGCCAGGACCAGAGCGAGAGCGGAAAGTAGGAGAGCGGGCGGAAATCCGCGTTCAAGACCAGTGCGGGGTTGTGTTCGGGTGCCACGGCTCCCTCCCGCCCCTTAGAAGCACGGCCTCAACCGGACGCGGGCTTGGGCCGCGTCGGTCCGTGGGCTCGGTTGAGGTGGTGGCGATGCCGACATTGCGGCGCAAAATATAATGCGGCTCCGTGGCAAAAGCGAGACGGATTCAACGGATAGCATGGGCCGCCGGCCGCGCATGGCAGGCCTCGCGGGTGGCCCCGCCGATCGGGGCTTTTTCGCTTTGCTGCGGCATGATTAGCTCGCCGCCGGTAAATCATCGGGAGAACGCCCATGCACACCGTGATGTGGACCTTCAAGGTGCCCCAGGGCACGAGCAAGGCCAAGCTGGTCGAGACCATCAACGCCACCGCCCACACCTATCAGGGCATTCCCGGCCTGATCCGGAAATATTATGGCATCGCGCCGGACGGGCAGACGCTGGTCGGCATCTATCTCTGGGAAAACCAGGCCGCGGCGGAAAAGCTCTACACGCCCGACTGGATCGCGCTCGTGACCAAGCGCTGGGGCGCGCCGCCGCTGCGCCAGGAGTGGGAAACGCCGATGGTGGTGGAGAGCGCCGCGCGCAAACTGGTGGCGGCGTGAACGAAGCGCGGCGCTGACCGGTTCGCGCGATCCCGACGATGTATTACAGCCGGGGCTGGTTTCGCTTCTTGCTGCTCGTGGCGGCGCTGACCGCGGGCGCCGGCTTGCTCACGCTTCTCATCGAAAACGTCGACGTGTTCGAGGCGCGGACCGGAATCTTCAGCGCGATCGGCACCTTCATCATCAATGCCATCGTCGCCCTGATCGCGCTTTTCTGCGCGATCTACGCCGCGTCGGTCTTCTTCCCGAAATCCTGGGGGCCGAAGGCCGGCATCGGCGGCGCCATCGCCTGCGCCCTTGTCGCCGCGTTCTGCATCCGCGTCTTGTGGCTGGGTGGCGCCTGAGCTGCCGGCCTACGCGCCGAGCACGCGTTTCAGGAACCGGGCGCCGTGGCGCAGTCCGTCTTCGTCGATGCCGTGGCCGAGGCCGGGGCGATAGACGGCGCTAACCGGGAAGCCGATGCGCTTCAGCGTCGCTTCCGCATAGCGCGAGGCACCGACCGGCAGGATCTCGTCGTCTTCGCCATGCACCAGCAGAATCTCGGGCTTGGCGCGTGGCGCTTCCGGCAGTTCGCCCGCCGCGACCAGGTGGCCGGAATAGCCGAGAATGCCGGCCGGCGGGGCGGCGAGCCGGAGGCCGACATAGAGCGCCATCATCGTGCCCTGGGAAAAGCCGACGAGCGCGAGCTTGTCGGGCGCGAGCTTCCGCGCGTCGAGCGCTTCCGCGATGAACGCATCGATCATCGGCGCCACCGCCGCCATGCGCGCGGTCATCACCGGCTCGCTCATGCCACCCTCGGGCGTGCGGTCGCCGAGCGAGAACCACTGGCGCCCGAATCCCGCTTCGCACGGGAACGGCGCGTCGGGCGACAGGAATTCGGCATTCGGCATGACCGGCGCCAGCGCCGGCGCCAGGCCGATGAGATCGTTGCCGTCCGCGCCCCAACCGTGCAGCAGCACGACGAGCTGGCTCGCCCGCCCGCCCGCGGCGGGCCCGAAACGCGGGCCGGCGAGCGGCCGATCGAAGCTCATGTGCCGTTTCCTTTCGCCGCGGGCTTCGCCTTGAGCGACCGCTCGGCTTTGAGCGACCGCGCCTCAGTCTTGCGTTGCATGGAAATAGTGCCAGAGGAGATGCGAGGCGGCGCTGCGCCACGGGCGCCAGGCTTCGCCGAGCCGCAGCATGCGTTTCCGGTCCGGACGCTTGCGCAATTGCTTGATGCGCTGCATGCCGACCATGAGCCCGAGATCGTCGGCCGGCCACACGTCGCGCCGGCCGAGCGCGAACATGATGTAGATCTCGGCGGTCCAGCGTCCGATGCCCTTGATCTTCACGAGCTGGGCGATCGCGTCCTCGTCGTCGAGCGTGTCGAGCGCATCGAGCGGCACCTCGCCCGAGGCCACCAGCTCGGCGAGGCTGCGCATATAGCTCAATTTCTGGCGCGAGAGGCCGCAAGCCCGCATCGTTTCGTCGGCGGCGGCGCGATAGGCCTCGGGCGTCAGCGGCGTCACCGCCGCTTCGATGCGCTTCCAGATCGAGGCGGCGGCGTGGGTCGAGATCTGCTGCGCCACGATAGCCCGCAGCAGCGCCTCGAAACCCGGCGGCCGCCGGCGGAGCTCGGGAAAGCCGAAGCGCTCCAGCGCCGCCGCCACCTGCGCATCGCGGCTGGCGAGCAGGCGGAGATCGCGCTTCAGCGTGCGCGCGGTCAACGTCATCCGGCGATCGCCCCGGCGCGCTTCAACGCCGCGATCTCGTCGCCGGCGAAGCCCCAATCGGCCAGCGCCTCCACCGTGTGCGCACCGATGGCGGCCGGGGGGCTTTGCACGGCGCCCGGCGTGCGCGAGAAGCGCGGCGCCGGCGCGGGCTGCACGACGCCGTCGATCTCGATGAACGTGCCGCGCGCAGCGTTGTGCGGATGCTTCGGCGCCTCGGCCAGCGACAGCACCGGCGCGAAGCAGGCATCGCTGCCCGCGAAGATCGCGCACCACTCGTCGCGCGTCTTGGTCTTCAAGATACCCGCGAACTTGGCCTTGATCTCGGCCCAGCCCTTGGGATCGTTCTGCTTGGGCAGGCTCGCGGGATCGAGGCCGAGCTTGGCGAGGAACTCGGCGTAGAACTTGCCTTCGATCGGCGCCACCGCCACGTATTTTCCGTCCTTGGTCTCGTAGGTGTCGTAGAACGGCGCCGCGCCGTCGAGCAGGTTGACCCCGCGCTGGTCGCGCCAAAAGCCCTGCGCGAATAGCCCGTACATGATCGTCATCAGCGAGGCGGCGCCGTCGGTCATGGCCGCATCGACGACCTGGCCCTTGCCGGTCTGGCGCACGCTGAACAGCGCGGCCGAGATGCCGAAGGCGAGATAGAGGGCGCCGCCGCCGAAATCGCCGACCAGATTGAGCGGCGGCACCGGCTTGCCGCCGGCCGGCCCGATCGCGTGGAGGGCTCCGACCAGGGCGATGTAGTTGAGATCGTGCCCGGCGGCGTCGGCCAACGGCCCGCGCTGGCCCCAGCCGGTCATGCGGCCATAGACGAGGCGCGGATTGCGCGCGAGGCAGACATCGGGGCCGAGCCCGAGCCGTTCCATCACGCCCGGGCGGAAACCTTCGATCAGCACGTCGGCGCTTTCGACCATGCGCAGCGCCGCCGCCACCGCCTCGGGCTTCTTGAGATCGAGCGCCGCCGAGCGCCGGCTGCGGTTGAGCAGCTCGAACCGGGTCGGCTGCTTCACGCCGAGGCCGGCGTCCTGAAGCCGGTCGAGGCGCAGCACCTCGGCGCCGAGATCGGCCAGCAGCATGGCGCACATCGGCGCCGGGCCGATGCCGGCGAATTCCACCACCTTGAGGCCCGCCAGCGGCCCTTGCGCTTCAGCCCTTCCCGGCATGGTGCGAGCGCCCTCCCCTTTTTCGTTTTACCACGGCGTGACGCCGAAGACGTGCCGGTGCCCGCCGAGGATCAGTGCATAGAGAAAAATCCCGAGCAGCGGCCGCCACCAGCCGATGCCGCGCCAATCGATCTTGGTGCGCCCTTGGAGGGCCGCCAGGAACGGAATTGCGGAAGTGCGCATCAGGATCGGGCCCCAGGCGCTGCCGATCTCGTCGCCCTTCCGCCGGTCGATGACCGGCATGCCGGCCAGCGCCAGGAGGGCCAGGCCGCCGAAGAGATAGACCGAGGCGCGGTCGCCGTTCGAGGGAAGATGCGCCAGGCCCCAGAGCGCGAAGCTCCATAGCAGCGGGTGGCGCGTGACGGTGAGGATGCCGCCCACGGGAAATTGCGCGTCGACCGTCCGCTCCATGCCCGCCATGCTGGGGTTGCGGCTGGTGAGCGCGCAGACGAGCAGGATGAGCGCGAACGGCATCACGACCAGCGGCACCGAGCGCGACCAGGGCGGCTGCGACCACAGCTCCTCGGTCGGCGCGTCGGCGTAGGCCATGGCGAGCCATGCCAGCACCGCGGCCGACACGAGTGAGAAGACGCCGCGATAGCGCCCCTCGCCGATCGCGGCGATCGCCCGGGCACGCAGCGGCGTTCCCGGCAGCAGGTGAATGGCGAGAAAGACGATGGCGGCGTAGAGGACGTGGTCGGACGTGCCCGTCATGCGGACCTGTTTAGGCAAGCGTTGCGGCCGGGTCGAGAGCCGGAATCGGCGGCGGCCGCCTTCGGCCGGGCCAAAACACGGAACGGCCGCCAAGCTAACGCGCGATCCCTCAAACTTCGCTATCCGAAAAACGGGATTGGCGGCCCCCGTGCCGCAAATCCGCCATGCTGGGGCGCTGGATTGACCGCCCCGACGATAGCGGCAAAGGGCGGATGACGGGCGTGAGACGTTTCGCACAGATCGTGGCGGCGCTGATCGCGGCGGCGCCGTGCGCGGCGTGGGCCGAGGGACCCGCCGAAGGCGCCGTGCCGCGCGTCGAGTGGCGCGCCTGCCCCTGGACGCAGGGCGAGACCGCCGAGGCGCGGTGCGGCGATCTGGTGGTGCCGCAATCGCGGCGCGCGCCGGACGGTTCGCCGATCCGGGTGTTTTTCGCGATCTATCACACGACGGCGGCGGCCGGGGGCGAACCGCCGCTGCCCGATCCGATCGTGGTCGTGCCCGGCGGGCCGGGTGCCCTGTTCAATCCGCCGGTGGCCTACGTCATGAACGGACTCGCGGAGCTGCGGCGCCGGCGCGAAATCATCATCATCGACCAGCGCGGCGTCGGCCGTTCCGTGCCGCGGCTGGCTTGCGAACCCGAGACCCAAGCCGAAAGCGCCCCGCGCCCCAGCATCCTGCAGTGCCTCGCGCGCCTGAAGCAGCGCGGCGTCGATCCCACTGCCTTCAACACCGAGGAGACCGCGCGCGATCTCGCCGATCTCCGCCTTGCCTTGAAGCTCGCGGCCTGGAACCCGATCGGCGCCTCCTACGGATCGCGCGTGGTGCTGCGCCTGGCGCAGATCGATCCCGCGGGAACGCGCGCGGTCGTCAGCATGGCCTCGCTGCCGCTGGCGCCGAGCCTGTCGCGTCCCGAGAATCAAGAAGGCCGGCGCGCGCTGCTCGACCGGCTGTTCGCCGATTGCGCCGCGGAGCCGGCATGCGAGGCGGCCTACGGCAACCTCGCCTTCAAGCTGGCGCGCATCCGATTCATCCTGCGCCGGACCGCCGGCGAGCCGCCCCCGCCCGAGGGCGACGCGACGCTCGGCCATTTGCGCGCCGTCGAGCGCCGGACCCGCGGCATCGAGCGCGCGCTCATCGCCCGTCTCGACTGGTCGGAAGAATTGCCCAAGCTGCCGCGCGCGATCGCCGAGCTCAACGATTTTCTCTCGGGCACGCGGCCGCTCGACCGCCCGCACATCGACGCGATCTACGGCGTGGACGCGAAGCGCGGAATGCCGCCGATCGACGACACGCTCATCTTCGTCACCACCCGGTGCCCCGAAGACGTGCTGCCCGCAGCGCGTCCCAATGCCCGCGGCGAGCGCGCGGATCGGCGCGACGCATGTTCCCAGTTTGCCGCCGAGCCGGTGCCCGACACGCCGCCCTCGGCCACGCCGCCGCTCTTGGTGCTGACCGGCGCCTACGACATCCGCACGCTCTCGATCTGGAGCGAAGAGATCGGCGCGCGCTTTCCCGGCGCGGTCGTGGCGCGCATGGGCGATGCCGGCCACGACGTTTCCTACCGCCACCCCTGCGCCAACTCCTTGATGAATGCCTTCGTCGCCGATCCCCAGGCAAAGCTCGACCTCGCCTGCGTCGCGCGCCACACGCGGCCGAAATTCGAGGTGCCGGAGGCGGTGCGTTAGGCGGCGCGGCCGCGTCAGGCGGCCGGCACCTTCACGCCGCGCTGGCGGCACGCCGCGGTCAGCGTATTCGCGAGGAGGCACGCGATCGTCATCGGGCCGATACCGCCGGGCACCGGCGTGATGCCGCCGGCCTTCGCCAGCGCGTCGGCGAAGGCGACGTCGCCGACGAGGCGCGTCTTGCCCGGATTCTCGGCCGTGGGCGCAGGTACGCGGTTGATGCCGACATCGATGACGGTGGCGCCGGGCGCGATCCAATCGCCCCTGACCATCTCGGCGCGGCCGACCGCGGCCACGACGATCTCGGCGCGGCGGCATTCGCCGGGAAGATCGCGCGTCTTCGAATGCGCGATGGTGACCGTGCAGCTTTCGCGCAGCAGCAATTGCGCCATCGGCTTGCCGACGATGTTGGAGCGGCCGAGCACGATGGCACGTTTGCCCGAAAGATCGCCGAGCCGGTCTTTCAACAACATGAGGCACCCGAGCGGCGTGCACGGCACCATGCCCTCGCCGCCGGTGGCGAGGCGCCCGGCGTTGACGGCATGGAAACCATCGACGTCTTTCGCCGGATCGATGGCGTCAATGACCGCCGCCTCGCGGATTTGTTTGGGCAGCGGCAATTGCACCAGGATGCCGTGGACGGCGGGATCGGCGTTGAGCCGGCGCACGAGTTCGAGCAACTCGGGCTCGCCGGTCGTGGCCGGCAGCCGGTGCTCGAACGAGTTCATGCCGGCCTCGCGCGTCGCCTTCGCTTTGCTGCGGACATAGACCTCGCTCGCCGGATCGGCGCCGACCAGGACGGCCGCAAGACCGGGCACGAGCCCGTGCTCGGCCGCCAGCGTCGCGGCCTGGCGCGCGAGGCGCGCGCGGAGGTTTTCGGCAAAGGCCTTGCCGTCGATGATTTTCGGATCGGACATGCGCGGCGGACTATTTCGATTCGCTTGAAAGATGCGCCCCGAGGGCGGCCAAGAGAGAGGCCGAATCGCCGCGCAAGAGCAAGGTTTTTCTACGGTCTGTGGCGCCGCCCACGATCTCGAAGGCACTCTTGGGCAGCTTCCACTTCTTGCCCAACAGCGCAACCAGCGCGGCGTTGGCCTTCCCATCCTCGGGCGGCGCCGTCACCGCCACTTTGAGGAAGGCGCGGCCATCGGCGTCAGTGACGATACCTTCTATCGCTTCGCGGCGTGCGCGCGGCTGGACGCGCACGAAAATCCGAACGCCCCCGGGCGCGGCCGCGAACGGCGAAGCGCCGCTCATCCGCCTAGCCGGGCGGCTGGGCGGTTCCGCGCGGCCAATACTCCGTCAGCAGGAGGCTCACCAGCATGATGCCGAGAAGAAGGACGAGCGGCGAGAGATCGATCTGGCCCATGCGCGGCAGCACGCGGCGGATCGGCCGCAGCAGCGGCTCGGTCATGCGGGTCAGGAATTCGTAGACGATGTTGACCGCGCGGTTGTAGGCGTTGACGACGCCGAAGGCGATCAGCAGGCCCGCGATCACATAAGCGATCACGATCCAGCTGTAGATCTGGAGCACGTACTGGAGAACGATGTAGAGCGATATCATCCCGGGGCCGCGTTTCTGGACGCCGGGACCCTAGACGAGCGATGCCCGGACCATCAAGGCCCGGCCGAAAATCAGTGCAGGCGCAGTTCGCCTTTGACGAATCGGAAATCCGCCGGCTTCACCAGCGCCGCGCTGGCGATGCGCACGATGTGGAGGGCACCCTCGATGTGCTGCTCCCAATAGTGCAGGAACTTGGTCAGCGTCGGATAGCGGGGCGCCAGATCGTAGCTCTGCCATACGAAGGTCTGCAGCAGCGCGGGATGATCCGGCAGGCGGTAGATGATCTCCGCCGTGGTCAGACGATGCCCCATCAATTGCAGTTTCAGGCTCGACATCCGGGTTTCCTTTCGGTCGTTCCTCTCTTCCACGTTCTCGCGAGTGGATGCAGGAAGTGTGCCTGAACGGACCTGAACCGGAACTGAAAAACGACGTGATTCCAGAGGATTAGCAGCGGGCACGCGGTAGTGCTGCCAAGTTCATGCCGGCACAGTTGCGCGCGATTGACGCCCTCACCCGCACGTTCCTCTCCGCGCCAGTGCCCTGGAGCTTCATCCTCGGCGCGGTGACGCGCGGCTGCGCAAAGGCGCCGGCGGGAAAATCGCGTTCGGCGATCATGGAAAGGACGCGAGGCATCGTCACGTTACGCGCGGCCATGCGGTTGCCCAAGGCTGGTGGCGGCCGATATCAGGACGAAGGACACGAGCACCAAGGAGGATTGCCATGACGACCGCGCACGATTTCACCCTGCCCGGCCTCGCCGGCGGCGAGATCCGGTTGAAGGATTTCGCCGGCAAGGCGGTGCTGCTGGTGAACACCGCCTCGGAATGCGGATTCACGCCACAATACAAGGAGCTCGAAGCGCTGTGGCAGGAGCGCAAAGGGAAGGGCGTGGTGGTGCTGGGCGTTCCCTCCAACGATTTCGGCGCCCAGGAGCCTGGCAGCGCCGCCGACATCCAAAGCTTCTGCGAGCGCAACTACGGCGTCACCTTCCCGCTCGCGGCGAAGCAGGCGGTGATCGGCCCCAAGGCGAATCCTCTCTATCGCTGGATCGCGGCCGAGCTCGGCGAGGGCGCGGCCCCCAAGTGGAATTTCCACAAATACCTGATCGGGCCCGACGGCGCGCTCGCCGCCGCCTGGCCCTCGAAAGTGGCTCCGCGCGCGCCCGACGTGCTCAAAGCCATCGACACGGCGCTCGCGAAATAGCGCAGCGTCGACGCCGTCGGGGCGCGCCTGTTCATTTCCGGACACGCGCCATAAAGTGCGCGGCATAACGAAGGGGAGAACGCCACGTGCCCGATTTCATCCTGCATCACTACGACTCTTCGCCGTTCGCGCAGAAGGCGCGCTGGTATTTCGGCCTGAAGAAGCTCGCCTGGCGCTCGGTCGCGATCCCGATGGTGATGCCGAAGCCGCTGCTGATGCCGCTGACCGGCGGCTATCGCAAAACGCCGATCCTGCAAATCGGGGCCGACGTCTATTTCGACACCAGCCTGATCGCGGCCGAAATCGAGCGCCGCCAGCCGGCGCCGACTCTATTCCCCGTCGGCGGCGAGGGCATGGCCGCCGTGCTCGGCGCCTGGGGCGACCAGAACCTGTTCCTGCCGGCCGCGAATTTCTCGCTCTCGCAGCTCGCCGACCGCCTGCCGGCCTCGTTCTTCGAGGACCGCGCCAAGATGATGAATCGGCCGGTGACGCCGATCGAGAAGATCAAGGCCGCGACGCCGCTGTTCAAGAGCCAGATGTATCTCCAGCTCGACCGGCTCGTGGACATCTTCGCCGACGGACGGAAATTCCTGCTCGGCGACCGGCCCGGGCTCGCCGATTTCGCGGTCGCGCACCCGCTGTGGATGGTGGGCATGAACAGCGGCAAGCGCGTGGCCGCCGGCCTCGATCCCTATCCCAGCGTGCGCGCATGGGTGGAGCGCGTCGCCGCGGTCGGCGAAGGAACGCGCACCGAGATGAGCGGCGAAGAGGCGCTCGCCCTCGCCAAGGCGGCGGCGCCGGAAAAGCCGCGCGAGTCCGAGCCGGTCGAGGGCGCCCCCGCGCTCGGCGCGCGTGTCAGCGTCCAGACCGAGGACCGCGCGCCGGAGCCCGTGACCGGCGAGGTCGTGCTGGTGCGCCGCAACGAGATCGCGATCCGCCGCAACGATCCCGAAGCAGGCGAGATCGTCGTCCATTTCCCGCGCGCCGGATTCATCGTGCGTCCCGCCTAGCCAAGCGCGCGCCGCGGCCCCCGCCCGTGGTCCAAGTTCGCGCCGTCGCGTTCATCCTGGGGCTGATCCTCTCGGGATTCGCGGCGGCGATGCTGATCCCGCTGGCGTTCGATCTCGACCACGAGCACCGCAACTGGCGTGCCTTCGCCGCCAGCGCCGCCATCGTCGGCTTCGCCGGCGGCATGCTCGCGGCCGGCGGGTGGACGGGCCGGAAGCTCAGCTTCGGCGTGCGCGAGGGCTTCCTCCTGACCGCGGTGAGCTGGTTCGCGGTCTCGGCCGCGGGCGCCTTGCCGTTCTGCTTCTCCGAGCTCCGCGCCTCCTTCACCGACGGCTTCTTCGAGACCGCGTCGGGCCTCACCACCACGGGCTCTACCGTGCTCGAGGGCCTCAACAAGATGTCGAAGGGCATCCTGCTCTGGCGCGCGATGCTGAACGGCATCGGCGGCATCGGCATCGTGGTGATGGTGGTGGCGCTGCTGCCGTTCCTGCGCGTCGGCGGCATGCAGCTCTTCCGCAGCGAATCCTCCGACAAGTACGACAAGCCGCTGCCACGTGCGGCCGAGATCGCGGTCGCCACGGTGTTCGCCTATGTCGTGCTGATTCTGATTTGCGCGGCCGTCTATTGGGCGCTCGGCATGTCGTCGTTCGATGCGGTCACCCACGCGATGCCGACGATCGCCACCGGCGGCTTCGCCAATTACGACGAATCCTTCGCCTGGTTCAAAAACCCGGCGCTCGAATGGGCGGCGACGCTGTTCATGGCGCTCGGCTCGCTGCCGCTGATCATCTACGTGCGGATGGCGCTCCGGCATTGGGACGACGTCAAGGGCGACACGCAGGTGGCGTGGTTCCTGGCCGTCGTCGCCGCGGCGGCGCTCGGCATGGCGGCGTGGCTGGTGCTGACCAAGGGCACGCCGGCGGCCGACGCGCTCCGCCTTGCGGCGTTCAACGCCGTTTCGGTCATCTCCACCACCGGCTTCGCCTCCGCCGATTTCAATCAGTGGGGCGGCTTTCCCGGCGTGATCTTCATCATGCTGATGTTCATCGGCGGCTGCACCGGCTCCACGTCGGGCGCGATGAAGGTGATGCGGTTCGAGATCCTGGGAAAGCTCGGCAGCTACGCACTTCGCAAGCTCGTACACCGGCGCGCGGTCTATCGAATCCGCTATCAGGGCAAGGCGGTCGGCGAAGACGTGATCATGTCCGTGACCGTGTTCTGCTTCGTCTACTTCATTTCCTTCGCCGCCTTGGCCGCGGCGCTCTCCGCGACCGGCCTCGACTTCATCACCAGCGTTTCCGGCGCCGCGCAGGCGATCGGCAATATCGGCCCCGGCCTCGGCGAGATCATCGGCCCGGCCGGAAACTACAAATCGCTGCCGGATCCCGCCAAATGGCTGCTCGCGGCCGGCATGATCCTCGGCCGGCTCGAATTCATGGCCGTGCTGGTGCTGTTCACGCGGCGGTTCTGGCGCGGGTGAGGCCCGGCCGGCGCGCCGGCCCGGCGCCGAGGCCCCCACTCCACCTCTCCCTCAGTTCCGTCGTATAATAGCCTCCCGCAGCACCGCCGTTTTCCGCCGCAACATGACCGACGCCGCCCCGCTTCCGCCCGGCACCGTGGTCGGGCGCTATCGCATCGAGCAGCCTTTGGCCTTGTCCGGGCCCGATGGGCCGGCCTATCGCGGCCGCGACGCGGCCTCGCAGCGGCGCGTCGTGATCCTCGAATTCCTGCCGCCCGGCCTCGCCCGGCGCGCCGCGGCCACCGACCTGCGCGTCGCACCGCTCGATGCCGATATGCGGCCGCTGTTCGCCGCGGCCGTCCGCGAGATCCAGGCCCTGGCGCTCGACTTCGGCACCTTCCGCCATCCCAACGTGCTCGTGCTGCTCGATTGCTTCGCCGCCAACGACACCGTCTATCTCGTGACCGAGATGCCCGACGGGCGCGGCCTCGACCGGCTGCTCGGCCCCGGCGAAACGCTGCTGCCGGACGAGGTGCAGGAAATCCTGCCCTCGCTGCTGGCGGGCGCCGACGCCATCCACAAGGCGGGCCTGCTGCATCTCGATCTGTGCCCGGCCGCGATCTGGATCCGCCGCGACGGCACGGCGGCGCTGGGCCGCGCCCATCTCGTGCGCCGTACACTGGGCGCGCCGGGGCGCGCCGACTCGTCGTCGCCGCGCGATGCGTATCGCGCCGAGGAGTATTTCCTGCCCGACGGCAAGCTCGGCCCCTGGACCGACATCTACGCCATCGCCGCCACCCTGTTTCGCCTTGCCGCCGGCAAGCCGCCGCCGGATCCGCTGTCCCGCCGGCGAGCGCTCCAGTCCGGCCAGTCCGACCCCGTGGGCGCGCAGCTCGATGCCGCGATGGGCGCCTGGCCGGTGCCGCTCATCGCCGCCATCCGCCACGGCCTGGCGCTGGCGCCCGGCAACCGGCCGCAAAGCGTGGCGGCACTCCGCGCCGCGCTCGGCGCCGCGGGCCAAGGGGAGATTCCGACGGTGCCGCTGAGGGAACCCGGGTTCGCGGGCGGCGAGGCCGAGAAACCGGGCGCCGATGCCGGCCGCACCAAGCAAGTTTTCCCCGAGCGCCATCCCGACGATGCGCCGACCGTGCGCATGGAGCGCAATCCGGCCGCCGCGCAACCCGTGGCGTCCGCGGCCCCGGTGCCGCGCCGCGCCCAATCGGAGACGGTGCCGCCGTCGGAAGCGCCGACCGTGCGCATGGCACGCACGCCCGCGCCCTCGGCCGCCGCGCCACGCCGGGACGACGACGCCACCGAGCCGCCGCGCCACGGCGCCGCGCTGGCGGGCGCCGACCCCGACGCGACCAAGCCGATGTTTCCACCACGCCTTCCCAAGCAGCTCTCTGGGCCGGCGCCGGGCAGCGGGCTCGACGACCTGCCGACCGTGCGCATGCCGCAGCGCGCGGCGCGCGCGGCGCCGCCCATCGTGGCGCCGCCGGTGCTGCCGAACGTCGACGGCGGCGAAAAGAAGACGACGGTGATCTATCGCCGCGGGCGCGCCGAGGTGATCACGGCGCCGCCGGCTTCGGCCCGGCCCGATTCGCGGCCGGAGACGCCGGCCTCGGATTCCGAACCCGCAATCCATCCGGCGCGCTTCAGCGTTTTCAGCCCGATGCTGATGACGCCGAGCCAATGGCTCGATCTCGCAGTCTATATCCACGAGCCCGGCATCGACAGCTTCGTGCGCCAAGACCACCTCGCGCGCTACGAGGGGCGGCCGGGCGAGACGCCCGAACGGCGGAGCGCCCTCCGCTATTCGCTGAAGCCGGGTGCCGCCGTCACCGTGGTGCCCTATCTTCCGGGCTGCCGCGTGAATCCGCCGCGCGCCACCGCCGAATTCTGGGAAAACTTCCACCGCCTGCCGTTCCGGGTGATGGCGAGCCCCGGCGCCCCGGACTATGCCGAGGGGGCCCAAGCAGGCGCGGTCTTCTTCTTCGTCGGGCCCCTGCTGGTGGGCGAAGCGCGGCTCGCTTTCACCATCGGCCGCGAGAAGGCGCATCCCATCAGCAACACCACCTCCCTCGCCGCCGACACCTTCGATGCCGTATTTCCGTGCTTTGCGCCCCAGGACGGCGAGGTCGCCGACCGTTTCGCGGCCGTGGCCGCGCAGGTCGACAATCCCTTCCTCGCCGAGATCCTGGCGCTGCGCGGTCGCGACTGGGACCGCGAGATTCTGCAGCGCATCGAGGCGGCCGAGCGCTTCCAGCTCTTCTGGTCGTCCGCCGCCGGCCGCTCGCCGCATCTCGAGGAGGAATGGAAGTTCGCGTTGGCGCTGGGCCGCGAGCACTTCATCCGCGCCTTCTATTGGCGCCACCCCGCGCCGGGCCTGCCCGAAGCGCTCGGCGAAGCCGCGGTGGCGTTGCGACATCTGACGCTGACCTTGGAGTAGCGCGCCCGGCCCTTAAGCGCCGATTAACCACCGGGCCATCTAATGCGCGGGGTGGGCGGTACCCCGAGGGGGCGGCGAAAGTCAGCCGCATCCGGCACATGAGCAAGACCCGATCTTCGGCCAAGCGCAAACCGCGCAACGGCAGCGGCGAAGCCGCACCCGTCAGCGAACGCCAGCTCGTCGAGGCGCTGCGCGCGGCGTGCGAAGAGGCGCGCGCCGCCAATCGCGCCAAGACGGTGTTCCTGGCGTCGGTGAGCCACGAACTGCGAACGCCGCTCAACGCCATCATCGGCTTCGCCGAGATGATCGCCCGCGAGCAGCTCGGCAAGATCGCGGACCAACGCTATCCCGGCTACGCCAAAGACATCGTTCAAGGCGCGCGCCGCCTGCAGCACATCCTTTCCGACATTCTCGACATGGCGCGGCTCGAGAGCGGCCGCTTGGACGTGCTGCGTACGAATTCGACCGTGGCCGAGATCGTCGAGGAGACGGTGGCGATGGTCGGGGACCGGGCGCCGGCGACGGCGCCGGCGCTGCAGGTCGATCTGGCCGCAAACCTGCCCGTGATCTGGACCGACCGCGCGCGCCTGCGCCAAGTTCTGCTGAATCTCCTTTCCAACGCCCTGTCGTTCACCGACGCCGCCGGCAGCGTCGAGATTCGGGGTCGCCTCACGCCGGGCGGCGATGTCGAGATTTCGGTCGCCGACAGCGGCCCGGGCATGAGCCCCGACGAGATCAAGCGCGCGGTGACGCGTTTCGGCCATGTCGAAGAAGAGCTCGCCCGCAAGCATCAAGGGATCGGCCTCGGCCTGCCGCTCGCGAAATCGCTGACCGAGCTCTTGGGCGGCTCGATGCGGATCGCGAGCGCGCCCGGCGAGGGCACGACCATCACGCTTTCCTTTCCGCCCGGCAGCATCCGCGAGACGGCCGTCGTTTGGCAGCCGCCCCGCGACCGCATGGCGGAGCGCAAGCTGCGCCACCTGGCGCAGGGCGGGTAGCCGATTCGAAGTCGGGCCGGCCGAGGTGCCGCGCGGCGATTGGAGAATCGATCCCCCTCGTCGCCCGGCGTTTTCCCGCTGGCATCGTTCGCCGGGGGTGAGTTAGGGTTTCGGCGGGGAACGATGCGCCGCCCACGCCTTGGGGCAACGGCGCGCCATTGAGGGAGGACACGGGACCGATGGGGCTATCCATCGCCATCGTCGGCTCTGGGCCGAGCGGTTTTTACACCGCCGAATCGGCCCTCGAGAAATGGCCCGATTGCACGGTCGACATCGTCGAGAAGCTGCCCACGCCCTATGGACTCATCCGCTATGGCGTGGCGCCCGATCACGCCAAGACCAAGAACGTCGCCAAGAGCTACGAGCAGACGGCGCTGGATCCGCGCGTGCGCTTCTTCGGCAACGTGGAAGCGGGCCGCGACGTGAGCGTGGCCGAGCTCCGCGAGCGCTACGACGCGGTCGTGTTCGCGACCGGCTGCTCGACCGACAAGAAGCTCGGCTTGAAGGGCGAGGACAAGAAGGGCGTGCTCGGCGTCGCGGCCTTCGTCAATTGGTATAACGGCCTGCCCGCCGCGCGCGATTTGGCGCCGGACCTCGGCACCGACAGCGTCGTCGTCATCGGCGTCGGCAACGTCGCCGTCGACGTGGCGCGCGTGCTGGTGAAGACGCCCGACGAGATGGCGGCCACCGACCTGATGGAGCATGCCGCCGCCATCATCCACAAGGCGCCGATCAAGCATGTCCACATGGCGGGGCGGCGCGGGCCGCTGCACGCGCAGTTCACCAATGTCGAGCTCCGCGAGATGGGGCATCTCAAGGACGCGGCCGCCGTCGTCGATCCGGCGCAACTGCCCGAGGCGATCACCGACGAGATCAAGAAGGAATTCAACGACCGCCAGCTCCGCCTCATCCAGCGCAACATCGACACGCTGCGCGAGTTCACGAAGATCGAGGCCGGCGCCCGGAAGAAGCGCGTGCATTTCGTCTTCTTCGCCAACCCGGTCGAAATTTTGGGCGGCGAGCGCGTGACCGGCGTGAAATTCGAGAAGACGCGCGTCGAGGGCGGGCGCGCCATCGGCACGGGCCAATTCTTCGAGATCCCGTGCGGCCTCGTCATTCCCGCAATCGGCTACTATTCGCACCCGATCCCCGGCGTGCCGTTCAAGGACGGCAAGGCCGTCAACGTGGACGGCCGCATCGAGAAGGGACTTTACGCGGTCGGCTGGATCAAGCGCGGGCCCTCCGGCGTCATCGGCACCAACAAGCCCGACGGCGACACCGCGGCGGCGCAGATCGCCGAAGACGTGCCGGCCGGCGGCAGCGGCAAGCCCGGCCGCGCCGGCCTCGAAAGCTTGCTGGCCGCGCGCAGGGTGCGCGTCGTCGGCTTCGCCGATTGGAAGATCATCGAGGCGGCCGAAGTCGCGCGCGCCAAGCCGCCCGCCCCGCGCCGCAAATTCGCCACCGTGGGGGAGATGCTGGGGGTACTTGACGGGCAGCCGGTCGCGGCGCCGCAAACCGCAAGCGCTGCGTCCTGATCCGGCAACCCATTCGAAAAGCTTTGAAATAATGTTCGTACACGAAATATTTGAGATCGGATATTTTAAGTCTATAATAATTCTGCACAGGAGACGGGCGGCTTTTGCCGCCGCCCCGGGCACACTAGAGTTCGCGCCCTTGAAGTTCGGAGGAAAGTTCGATCATGGAAGGTGGTAATATTGGGGCTCGCGCGGACCGGCGCGAGATCGAATCCGCCGTCATCCGTTTCGCCGGCGATTCCGGCGACGGCATGCAGCTGACCGGAAGCCAGTTCACCCAAGCGACGGCGCTGGCCCGCAACGACCTGGCGACGTTTCCGGACTTCCCCGCCGAGATCAGAGCGCCCGTCGGCACGACCTTCGGCGTCTCGGCCTATCAGATCAATTTTGGCGCGCGCACGATCAAGACCGCGGGCGACGATCTCGACGTGCTCGTGGCCATGAACCCCGCGGCGCTCAAGACCAATTTGAAGGACGTCAAGCGCGGCGGCTTGGTCATCCTCGACACCGGCGAGTTCACCGAGAAGAACTACCGCAAGTGCGGCTACGCCAGCGATCCGCTGCAAGACGGCACGCTCGACGGATACAAGACGCTGCGCATCGACATGTCGCGTCTCACGCTGGAATCGGTGGCGCAATTCGGCCTCGGCCAGAAGGACGGGCTGCGCTGCAAGAACATGTGGGCGCTCGGCCTCATCTACTGGATGTACGGCCGCGATCCGCAAGTGACCCTCGACTGGCTCAAGGGCAAGTTCTCCAAGAACCAGACCGTCGCCGACGCCAACATCGCGGCGGTCAAGGCCGGCCACGCGTTCGGGGAGACGGCGGAGATGCCGGCCGAAGTCGGCCAGGTGATCGTGCCCGCCGCACCCATCAAGCCCGGCCTCTATCGGGCACTCACCGGCACCGAAGCCGTGGCCTGGGGCCTCGTCACCGGCGCGCGGCTCGCCGGCCTGCCGATGGTGTTCGCGGGCTATCCGATCACGCCGGCTTCCGCCCTCCTCCACGTGCTCGCCGGGTTGAAGGAATACGACGTTCTCACCTTCCAGGCGGAGGACGAGATCGCGGCGGTGTGCGCGGCTATCGGCGCCTCGTACGCCGGCTCGCTCGGCGTCACCTCCTCCTCCGGCCCCGGCGTCGCCTTGAAGACCGAAGCGATCGGCCTCGCCATCGCGACCGAACTGCCGCTCGTGATCGTCAATTCGCAGCGCGGCGGCCCTTCGACGGGCCTCCCCACCAAGACCGAGCAATCGGACCTCTATCAATCGGTGTTCGGCCGCAATGCCGACGCGCCGCTCTGCGTGATCGCCGCCCATTCGCCCGGCGACGCCTTCGAAGTGGCGATCGAGGCCGTGCGCATCGCCGCGCATTACATGACGCCCGTCATCCTGCTCACCGACGGCTACATCGCCAACGCCTCGGAGCCCTGGGCGATCCCGGACGTCTCGAAGCTCGCGCCCTTCCCGGTCACGTTCCGCACCGAGGTGGAGGGCTTCCATCCGTTCAAGCGCGACGAGAAGCTGGTGCGCAACTGGGCCAAGCCCGGTACGCCCGGCCTCATGCACCGCATCGGCGGCATCGAGAAGGACTACGATTCGGGAAACATCTCCTACGAGCCCGAGAACCACCAGAAGATGACGAATGTCCGCCGCGACCGCATCCTCGGCATCGCGAACGGCATTCCGCTGCAGAAAGTGGAACAGGGCAACGAGAAGGGCCGCCTCGCCGTCGTCGGCTGGGGCTCGACCTACGGGCCGATCAGCCGCGCCGTGGACCGCTGCCGCGCCGACGGCCTCGACGTCTCGCACATCCATCTCCGATACATCTGGCCGCTGGCGCGAAACTTGGGCGAACTCCTGAAAGGGTTCGATCAGGTCATCGTGCCCGAGATGAACGACGGCCAGCTCGTGACCCTGCTGCGCGCGCAATACCTCGTGCCCGCCGAGGGCCTCAACAAAGTCACCGGCAAGCCGTTCAAGATCTCCGAGATCGAGGCCGCCATCCGCGGCCGCCTCGCCCACCGCCAGGCCGCAGAGTAGAAGACATGAACGTTCAATCGCCGAAGAAGCTGACCGCCAAGGATTTCGCCACCGACCAGGACGTGCGCTGGTGCCCGGGCTGCGGCGACTACGCCATCCTGCGCGGCGTGCAGAAATCGCTGGCCGACATGAACGCCGACCCGGCCAACACCGTGTTCGTCTCGGGCATCGGCTGCGCGGCGCGGTTTCCCTATTACGTCGCCACCTACGGCTTCCACACCATCCACGGCAGGGCGCCCGCGGTCGCGACCGGCGTGAAGCTGGCCAATCCGCACCTCACGGTGTGGGTGGTGGGCGGCGACGGCGACGGGCTCTCGATCGGCGGCAATCACACCATGCACGCCATCCGCCGCAACATCGACATCAACTACCTGCTGTTCAACAACGAGATCTACGGGCTGACCAAGGGCCAGTATTCGCCGACCTCGCGGCTCGGCACGAAATCGCCCTCGACGCCGACGGGCTCGATCGACCCGCCGCTCTCGGCGCTCCAATTCGCGATGGGCGCCAATGCACGCTTCATCGCCCGCACCATCGACCGGCGGCAGGACCACATGCCGGGCGTGGTCGCGCGCGCCTCGGCGCACAAGGGCTGCTCGTTCGTCGAGATCATCCAGAACTGCATCGTCTACAACGATGGCGTCTTCGATCATTTCGCCGAGAAGGACGTGAAGGACGAGCAGCAGCTCGAGCTCCAGCACGGCAAGCCGATGCTGTTCGGCAAGGGCAAGACCAAGGGCATCCGCTTCAATCCGAAAACCATGTCGCTCGAAGTCGTGACCGTCGGCGAGAACGGCATCACGGCCGACGACGTCATCGTCCACGACGAGACCAACCGCATGCTGGCGGTGATGCTGTGCCAGCTCGAGCCGCCGAATTTCCCGGTGCCGATCGGCGTCCTCTACTGCAACCCCGCCAAGCCCTACGACGAAGCGGTGTGGGCCCAGGCCGCGGCCGCCAAGGAAAAGCTCAAGGGCAAGCCGGCCGACCTGAACGCCATGCTGCGCCGGGGTGCGACCTGGACGGTGGCGGCGTAACACCCGCTCTCGGCCACGTCCGAGGTTCCGCCGGCGCCGTCATCGGACGCCGCGCTGGTGCGCGCGGCGGCAACCGGTCCTTCATCCTCTGCGTATAGTAGTAGGATGGGCGGCGGCAGCCGGAAGGGCGGCACCATGCGCGGGACGACCAAGATCTTCATCGCGTTCGGCGTCGTTTTCGTCGTCGTGGGCGGCGTCATCACCTTCGTGATCGCGCGCGTGACGGGCTCGTTCACGAGCCAGGCCGCGCGGACGCGCGACCCGGCCGCGATCATGTCCGGCATCGGCGACACGATCATCTGGACCGCGGTGCCGATCGTGGCGATCACCGTGGTGGGCCTCGTCGTCTTCTTCGTCGTGGTCCGCCGCGTCATGGGCGCCGGCCAGCGCTTGGTGGCGGCCGGGATTCCCGGCTCCGCCGTCGTCCTCGACGTGCGCGACACGGGCACCACCATCAACAACGTCAACGCCGTGCTCGACGTCCGGCTCGCGGTGACGCTGCCCGGCCAGGCGCCCTACGAGACCCAGGCGGAAGTCATTCTCGGCCGCATGAGCTGGGGCGCTCTCCAGCCCGGCATGACGGTGGCGATCAAGGCCGATCCCAAGGATCCGATGCGGGTCGCGATCGATTGGAACGCCGGTGCGGCCGCGCGGCCGCGCGGACGGGCCGGTGCCGCGCCCGCCGCCGGCATGGCGCCGGGCCGAGCCGGCACCGTCGCCACGCCCGGCGGGAACTTCCAAATACCGGGCGTTTCGGGCGCGATGAAAGCCACGACCGTGCGCTCGGCCGACGACATCGTCGCCGAGGGCGAGCGCGCCGAAGGCACGATCCAGGCGGTGTCGCACACCGGCGCCACGGTGGCGCAAATGGCGCCGGGTGCTGCGGTCGATGCCGACAAGGCCGACGACCCGATGGTCTATGTCGCGATGCAGGTGCAGCCGCGCCAGGGCGCGGCTTTCGCCGCGCAAGGCATTTACCGCGTGCCCAAACGCAAGCTCGGCACGCTCGCCATCGGCCGGCGCGTGCCGGTCGCGTATCTGCCGGGGCAGCCCGAGACGGCGACGATCGACTGGTCGCGCGTGTAACTAAGCCGCGCGACGGCGCGGAACGAGCCAGACGAGCAGGCAGAGAGCGCCCGCGGCCACGACCATGCTCGGGCCCGTCGGCGCATCCCAGCGGAACGAGCCCCAGAGCCCGGCGACGACGGACGCGGCGCCGATCAGCGCCGCCAGCACCGCCATCGTCTCGGGCGTGCGCGCAAAGCGGCGCGCCGCCGCCGCCGGAATCACGAGCAACGCCACCACGAGCAAAATGCCGACCATGCGCCCGGCCACGGCGATGACGAGCGCCAGCAGCAGCATCAGCAGCAGGTTGACGAGATCGACGCGCACGCCATCGATACGCGCCAGCTCGTCGTGGAGCGTCGCCGCCAGCATCGGCCGCCACATCAGGATCAGCGCCGCCAGCGCCACCGCCGCGGCGGCGTAGAGCGCCACGAGGTCGCGCACGCTCACGGAGAGGATGTCGCCGAAGAGATAGGCGAAGAGATCCAGGCGCGCGGTGGTGGCGGAAACGATGATGACGCCCGCGGCGAGTGTGAGCGAGGCGAGGATGCCGAGGATCGCGTCGCTGCCGAGGCGCTTGTCGCGCTGCGCGAGCCCCAGCAGCAGCGCCGCCACCGCCACCGCCACGATCATGCCGAGGATGAGATCGAACTCGAAGAAAAGCCCGAGGGCCACGCCGAACAAGGCGGTGTGCGCGAGCGTCTCGCCCACATAGGCCATGCGCCGCCACAGCACGAGGCAGCCATAGGGCCCGGCGACCAGCGCCACGCCGATGCCCGCCAATAGCGCGCGGATCAGGAAATCATCCATGGCCTGGGAGCGCGCGCCTCCAGGCGCGCCCTTCCTTCGCAACGCAGCCGCGCCGATGCGCGGCTGGAGCCGCACGCTCCCACTTAACGCGCATGGTCGTGCTCGTGGACGTGGCCGTGATGATGATCGTGCTCGTTGTCGGCGTGGACGTGGCCGGCGAGATCGTGGACGTGGTCGTGGTGGTGGGCGTAGACGCCGAACGCCGCCGCCGCCGTGCCGAACAGCGCGAGATATTCCGGGTGCCGCGCCACCGCTTCGGGCTGGCCGGTGCAGCAGACGTGGCGGTTGAGGCACACGACCGTGTCGGTCGCCGCCATCACGAGATGAAGATCGTGCGAGACCAGCAGCACGCCGCAGCCGCGCCGGTCGCGCAGGGTCGCGATCCAGCGGTAGAGATCGGCTTGCCCGACGACGTCGACGCCTTGCGCCGGCTCGTCCATGACCAGGAGCTCGGGCTCGGCCAAGAGCGCCCGCGCCAGCAGCAGGCGCTGGAACTCGCCGCCCGAAAGATCCTGCGCCGCGCGCTGGGCGAGATCGGCGATGCCGAGCTCGGCGAGCGCCGCGCGCCGCTCTGCCCGGCCGCCGCGCGGGGCGAGCGCCAGGAAGCGCTCGGCCGTGATCGGCATGGCGCGATCGATCGAAAGGCGCTGCGGCACATAGCCGATGCGCAAGCCCGGCCGGCGCTGGATCGTGCCGCTATCCGGCGGCGCCAGTCCGAGCAGGATGCGCACCAAGGTCGTCTTGCCCGAGCCGTTGGGACCGATTAGCGAGACCAGCTCGCCGGCGCGCACGGCGAGATCGACACCTTCCAGGATCGGCGTGCCGCCAAGGGCGAGCGAGACGCCGCGCACGGCGGCGAGAACTTCTCCCGGGGCCACGCCGCTTACCTCGCCGCGGCGCGGCAATTCGGGCAGAGGCCGGCGATCTCGACCGTGGCGCGCGTCACCGAGAATCCGATCTCCTTGGCGCGCGCGGCGATGGCGGTGCCGATGCCGGGATCGTCGAGCTCGGCGGCCGACTGGCAGCCGGTGCAGATCAGGAACTGGCCGACATGGCGCTCGTTCGGCGCCGCGCAGCCGACATAGGCATTGAGCGATTCGATGCGATGGATGAGCCCGTTTTCGGCCAGGAATTCGAGCGCGCGATAGACGGTGGGCGGCTGGGCGCGGATGCCGGCCTCGCGCAGGCGGTCGAGCAGCGTGTAGGCGCCGACCGGCGCGTGCGAACGCCAGATGAGATCGAGCACCTGGCGGCGCTGCTCGGTGAGGCGCACGCCGCGCGCGGCGCATTGGCGCTCGGCCGCCGCCATCGCATCGCCGTGGCAGCGCGCGTGGTCGTGCTCGGGCGGCGCGAAGCCCGCGCCCTTCGCCGCCTTGCCGTGCCCGCGCCGGGTCGATGCCATGACGATCCTCGTTCGGCCGCGTCCTTCGCAGCTTTGTTACAATATAACAATTCAGCCGCGCAAAAGCGAGAGGGGCGTCCGCCGGGCGCGAAGACGGCGGAAGGCGGCGCCGTCGTCGACGTCGGCGAGGCGCGCGACGAGGGCGTGGCCCTGGCCGGCGCCGAGATTGGCGAGCGTGTCGGCGAGCGCGTGCGGGCCGGACCAGCGGACGTGGCGGAAGAGATCGGGCATCGCCGCGAGCCGCCGCTGGCCGACCAGCCAATAGCCGCCGTCCTCCGCCGGGCCGAACACGGCCGCGTGCCGGGCGAGCGCCGCGAAGGCGTCGGCGATGTGGCGCGGCCGAATATCGGGAATGTCGCTGCCGACGAGGACGGCGGAACCTGGCGGCAATCGCGCGAAGGCGCGTGCCATGCGCGCGCCGAGATCGCCGCCGCCTTGGCCGACGACGCGCACGCCCCGGGGCAGCCAGCGCCACCGCCGGCGCGCTGCCCGCGCAAAGCCGTCCGGCGTCACGGCGAGCCAAACGCGCCATCGAGGATGTCCGGCGAGCTTCGCCAGCGTTTCCCTGAGCGTCGCCTCGTAGAAACGGAGCGCCGCGGCGGCGCCGATATCGCGGGCGAGGCGCGTCTTCACCGCCCCGAGGCGCGGCTCCTTTGCGAAGACGATGACGTGGCCGCGCATCAGCGCCCGTAAAGCCGGGCGAGCCAGCGCGGCGGTACGCCCAGGAAATAGAGGCCGAGCAGCGCGAGATTGCGCGCCGGCCGCAACGTCCAGCCGTCGCGGCGATAGCGTGCGGCGGAGGTGATCGCCGCGTGATCGAGCAGCGCGAGCCGCGCACGCCCGATCCGGCGCGCCAGCGCCACGTCTTCCATCAGCGGAAGCGCCGGATGGCCGCCGAGCGCGTCGTAGAACTTGCGCGCGATCAGCAGCGCCTGGTCGCCATAGGGCAATCCGAGCGCGCGGCAGCGCCACGCCACCAGCCGCTCGACGCGCCGGGCGCGCGGATCGGCGTCGTCGAGCGCGAAGCCAAAGGCGGCAGCGCGGCACGCATTGCCGGAATCCGCCATGAATGCCTCGGCCACGCGCCGCCAGCCGGGGGCCAGGCGGGTGTCGGCGTGGAGGAACAGCAGCCAATCGCCCGCGGCGGCGGCGGCACCCGCGCGCAATTGCATCCCCCGCCCGCGCGGCGCGGCGACGACCTTGGCACCCGCCGCCCGCGCCACGGCAACCGTTTCGTCCGCCGAGCCGCCATCGGCAACGACGAGTTCAACGCCGGCCATTTCCGGCGCCAGCGCCGCGAGCGCCCGCGCGAGCGCAGGGGCGGCGTTCAATGCCGGGATCACGAGGCTCAGCATCGGGCGTGGACAAGAACCATGGCGCCGATCATAGAGAGCACGTTCGTATCCGCCATGTCCGAACCCGCGATCATCGACGACCTGCGCCGCGCGCTCGCGGCCGACGCGCGCCTTGCGCCGCTGGCCGAGGCGCGGCTCGTGCCGCTGCCCGGCTGCGGCGTCGCGCACGAACACGTCGTCGCCGAGGGCGGCACGATCGAGGGCGTGCCCGCGATCTTGCGCGTGCCGTGCGTCAGCCAATGGGGTATGGCGCCCGCGGCGCAGCTTGCCTACGAGGCCGCCGCCTTCGCCCGCGCCGCGCCGAGCGGTGTCACGCCGCGCTTCATCGGGACGCTGCCGGTGCAGGCGGGGCTGCCCATGGGCGCCCTCGCGGTCGAATACATCAAGGGTGCAAAGCCGCTTCTGCCACGGGCGCTCGCCCGCCTCGCGGCGTCGCTGGCGCGCATACACGCCCTCGCCGTTCCGCCGCCGGAGGCGCGCGCGCCGCTGCTGGTGCACGACGATCCCATCGCCGAAACCTTGAAGGCGATTCGCGAGCAGGCGGCGTTCATGCGCGAGGCAGGCCTCGCCGCCCCGGCCACGGCCGCGATCCGCGCCGAGCTCGCGACCGCGGAAGCGAGCGCCATGACCGCGCGCCCCGCGCCGGTGCTGACGCTCACGGGCAGCGACACGCATCCCGGAAATTTCTTGCTCGAGAAAGGCGGGCGCGCGGTTTTCGTCGATCTCGAAAAGGCGCTCTACGGCAATCCCGCCGTCGATCTCGCGCATGCCACGCTCTACACCTCGACCATGTGGGACCCGGATTGCGCGCAGCGCCTGGCATCGGCCGAGGTGCGCGATTTCTACGCCGCCTATTCCGCGGCGGCGCCCGCGCTGGCGGCGGCGATCAAGCCCTGGGTGCGGCCGCTGCGCCGGCTCGTCTGGCTGCGCACGCTCACCTGGTGCGTGCGCTGGCGCGTGCTGTCGCGCCAGCGCGGCGGCTGGTCGAAAGACCGCCTCGACCCCGCCCATGTCGCGCATATCGAGCGCACCGTCGCGGATTATGTGTCGCCGGAGCGCATCGCCGCGATCCGCGACGGGCTGGATCACGAGGGCGACTTGTTCCCATCGTAATCTGCTTTTGTTCTTGCTTTATTCCGAACCGGGGTTATGTTCCGAGACATGGAGCGCCCCAGCCGCCCGCCCGGCCAATCCGCGCCGCCCGTGCCCCTCGGCCTGCCGCCGCGCGCCCTTCCGGCCGCGCCGAGCGAGGTCCGGAAAGGCCGCGGCGCCACGATCAATCCCGCCGGGCGCTTCGAGCGCTATCGCCGCGAGGTTTTTTCGGACGACTGGTCCGATCCCGGCTGGTCCGACGGCGGCGGCACGGAATACGTGCCCCCGCCGCTCCGCACCGAAGTTGCCGTGGACGGCACCAAATCCATCATCGCCTACAACCAATCGCCCGATATCGGCTTCGACCGCTCGATCAACCCCTATCGCGGCTGCGAACATGGCTGCGTTTATTGCTTCGCGCGGCCGACGCATTCCTATTTCGGCCTTTCGGCCGGACTCGATTTCGAGACCAAGCTGTTCGCCAAGCCGGACGCCGCGCGCCTCCTCGAGGCCGAGCTCGCGGCGCCCAAATATCAATGCCAGCCCATCGCCATGGGCACCAATACCGATCCCTATCAGCCGGTCGAGCGGAGCTTCAAGGTGACGCGCTCGATCCTGGAAGTGCTTGAGCGCTGCGATCATCCCGTCACGATCGTGACCAAATCGGCGCTGGTGGCGCGCGATATCGACATTCTGGCGCGGATGGCGGCCAAGAACCTCGCCTGGGTGGGGCTCTCGATCACGACCCTCGACCGCGAGCTGGCGCGGCGCATGGAGCCGCGCGCCGCGACCCCGGCCCGGCGCTTGGCGGCACTCCGGGCATTGTCGGAAGCCGGAATTCCCGCGGGCGTCATGGTGGCGCCGGTCATTCCGGCCATCAACGACCATGAGATCGAGGCCATCCTGGAAGCCGCGCGCGAGGCCGGCGCCAGCTCAGCCGGCCACGTGATGCTGCGCCTGCCGCACGAGATCAAGGATCTCTGGACGGATTGGCTGGACGTGCACGCGCCGATGAAGAAGAAGCGCGTGCTGGAGCTGATCCGCGGCATGCGCAAGGGCAAGGTCAACGACGGCGAATTCGGCTCGCGCTTCCGCCCCACCGGCGGCTATGCCGGCATGATTCGCCAGCGCTTCCAGATCGCCGCCCGCCGCCTCGGCCTCGAACGCCAGGGCCGCCCGCTGGATTGCGGCAAGTTCAAGCGCCCGATTTTGCCCGGGCAACAGCTGGCGCTGTTCTAGACCGGTTCCCGCTTCCGGCGCCGTCCCGAGCAACGGAGGCTGACAACCCCGCCGTGCGCGTATTAGGTTGCGCGCATGTACGCAGCGGGGGATCTCACGGGGCTGGCGCTGGTCATGGGCGCCGCGCTGGCGCTGGGCCTGGGCATGCGCCGGATCGGCCAGCCGCCGATCGTCGGCTACATCCTGGCCGGCGTGCTGCTCGGGCCCTCCGTGCTCGGCTTGGTCGGCAACCGCGAGGCGGTGACGTTCCTGGCCGAGCTCGGCGTGCTGCTGCTCCTCTTCCTCGTCGCCATGGAGATGAGCCTCTACGCCTTCCGCGAGGTGTGGAAGGTTTCGGCGGCGGCGACCGTGCTGCAGCTCGCGCTCGGCGTGGGCATCATGCTGCCGCTGGTGTGGCTGATCGGCATGAGCTGGGGCGAGGCCGCGGTGCTGGGCTTCGTGATGGCGCTCAGCAGCACCGCCGTCGTCATCAAGATGCTGGAGCAGACCAACATCCTGCGCCAGCCCGTGGGCCGGCTCGTGGTGGGCGTCTTGATCGCCCAAGACCTCGCCGTGGTGCCGCTGCTGATCGCGGTGACGCTGCTCAGCCCCGGCGAATTCAATCCGTGGATGGCGCTGAAGTTCGCGGCCGCGGTCGCCGTCGTGGCGGCGCTCGTCTATTTTCTCGCCCGCCGCAAGCGTCTCGTGCTGCCGCTGAGCAACGAAGGCACGCCGGGCGAGCTGGTGGCGCTCGCGGGCTTGGCGCTCTGCTTCGGCGGCGCCGCCCTCACCGGCTTCGCCGGCCTCACCCCCGCGCTCGGCGCCTTCCTGGCCGGGCTCGTGATCGGCAACAGTACGGCGCGCCATCCGATGATCGTGAGCACGCGCCCGATCCAGGGCGTGCTGATGATGGTGTTCTTCCTCTCGGTCGGCCTGCTGATCGATTTCAAGTTCCTGGCCGAACGCTGGGACGCGCTGATCCTGCTGCTGCTGGCCGTCACCCTGCTCAAGACCGTGCTCAATATCGGCATCCTCGCCGTGCTGCGCGAGCCGTGGCCGCACGCGTTCATCGCCGGGGTGCTGCTGGCGCAGATCGGCGAGTTCTCGCTGGTGATCGCGGGCGCCGCCGAGCGCGGTGGCATCATCTCGCGCGAACTCGGCCAGACGATCGTCGCCGTCGTGGCTTTTTCACTGCTGATCTCGCCGCTGTGGCTGTTCACGACCCGGCGACTGCTGCGCGTGGTGCTGCTCAACCTCACCTCGCTGCAGGACACGCTCGATGCGCTCAAGAACCGGCGCCTCGCCGCGGCGACGCGCGCCGTGCTGCGCGGGCTGGTTTGGTGCATCGCGGCCGTGGCCGCCGCCCTCGCCTTCGTCGCGCGGATGATCGGCGCCCTCTTCCGCAAGCGCGCGCCGCGCGCGGGCGACGATGCGGCCGCGGCCGCGGGCGATACCAGCCACCGCCGGCGCCGGCCCGGCGACACGCTGATGCCGGAAAGCCCGCGCGGCGTGGTGGAACCGCCCGAGGCGCCCGAAACGCCGCGATTTCCCCCGCCCGACGGCTCGCCGCTTCCGTCGCCGCCCGCGCCGCTCACGCCGCCCCTGCCGCTCAGGGCGCGCACCGGCGAGCCGCCGACGATTCCGCGGCGCGAGGCACCCCTGGCCGCGTTCAGCCGCCCGCCGGCCGGCCCGGATCCCGAAACGCCGCGCTTTCCCGCGCCCGGCGCGCCGCCGCCCGAAGGCCCGGCGCCGGCCTCGCCCGACGAGCCGCCGACGTTGCCGCGGCCCGATGGGCCCTCGGCCGCGCTGCGCGGCCCGCGCTCCGGACCCAATCCCGAGACACCGCGCTATCCGCCGCCCGACGGCCCGCCGCCCGAGCGCAAGCCGGAATAGCGCAAGAGCCCCCAGTCGCGCGATACGTCGGCAAATCGCGAGCGCGCGAAAGAGAACAGGCTCGCCCGCCGGCGAACGTTCGCCTAGAATCGCTCCCTCTTTCGAGGGATGGGGCGCTTGCCGGACAGGAGGCTCGAGCGGGAATTGGGAGCGCGCGTGTGCGGCGTGGACGAGGCCGGGCGCGGCCCGCTCGCCGGCCCGGTCGTCGCCGCCGCCGTGATCCTGCCGCCGCGGCTCGCGCGTGGTCTTTCGACCGGCATCGACGATTCCAAGAAGCTCGTGCGCGAGCGCCGCGCCGAACTCTACGCGCTCATCCGCGCCACCTGCCTGGTCGGCGTCGGCGAAGCCTCGGTCGCCGAGATCGACCGGCTCAATATCCTTCACGCGACCATGCTGGCGATGCAGCGCGCGGTGGCCGCCCTGCCGGAGGCGCCTGAGCACGCCATCGTCGACGGCAATCGCTGCCCGGCCTTGGGCTGCGCGGCGACGCCGGTGATCGCCGGCGATGCGCGCTGCCTCTCGGTCGCCGCCGCCTCGATCGTCGCCAAGGTGACGCGCGACCGCATGATGGAATCGCTGGCCGCGGAATTTCCCGGCTATGGCTGGGAGCGCAATGCCGGCTACGGCACGGCCCAACACCTCGACGCCCTCAAGCGCTTGGGGCCGACGGGCCATCACCGCGCACATTTTGCGCCCGTCGCCCAGCTTGCCCTGGTCTTCGCCGGGCCCGCCGCGGCCCTCGCCGACAGCAGCTAACTCATTGACTCTTGACGCGGATTCCCCGGGGACTCATGATCGGTTGAGTCCCCCTTCACGCCGCAGCGCGAGGGCGGACAGGACGATCGGGGACCGCCATCATGACCGAACTGCCCGTGGGCCGCGTGTTGCGCGGCGATTGCGTTTCGTTGCTCGAATCGCTGCCGGCCGAGAGCGTCGATCTCGTCTTTGCCGACCCGCCCTACAATCTCCAGCTCGGCGGCGAACTGCATCGCCCGGACAATAGCCGCGTCGACGGCTTGGACGCCGCGTGGGACCGCTTCTCCGACTTCGCCGCCTACGACGCGTTCACCCGCGCCTGGCTCGGCGCCGCGCGGCGCGTACTGAAGCCGCAAGGCTCGCTCTGGGTGATCGGCAGCTACCACAACATCTATCGCGTCGGCGCCATCGTCCAGGATCTCGGCTACTGGCTCATCAACGACATCGTGTGGCGCAAGGCCAATCCGATGCCGAACTTCAAGGGCACGCGCTTCGCCAACGCGCACGAGACCTTGCTGTGGTGCGCGCGCGATGCCGACGCGCGCTACACCTTCAACTACGAGGCGCTCAAGGCCGCCAACGACGATCTCCAGATGCGCAGCGACTGGTTCCTGCCGATCTGCGCCGGCGGCGAACGGCTCAAGGATGCGAACGGGAAGAAGGCGCATCCGACCCAGAAACCCGAGGCGCTGCTGGCGCGCATCATCGCGGCGGCGACCAAGCCGGGCGATCTGGTGCTCGATCCCTTCCTTGGCAGCGGCACCAGCGCCGCCGTCGCCAAGCGCCTCGGGCGGCGCTGGATCGGCATCGAGCGCGACGAGGCCTATGCCCGCGCCGCCGAGCGGCGCATCGCGGCGGTGGAAGCGATCACCGACCCGGCGCTGCTCAATCTCGCGAGCAAGCGCGAGCAGCCGCGCATTCCCTTCGGCTGGCTGGTGGAGCGCGGCCTCATCGAGCCCGGCGAGATCCTCATGGACGAGCGCCGCCGCCACACCGCCAAAGTGCGCGCCGACGGCACCGTGGTGGGCGCCGACACCACCGGCTCGATCCACCGCGTCGGCGCCGTGGTACAAGGTGCCCCGGCCTGCAACGGCTGGAGCTTCTGGTTCGTCAAGCGCGGCGCCGACCTGGTGCCGATCGAGCGGTTCCGGCAGCAGTTGCGGGCAGAGTTGTTTTAGGGCGCAAGGCCGCTTCGCGCCCGGCGTGGACAGCGCCTATTCTCAGCGAGTCATCCTTCGAGGCACGCTTCCATTCGGCAAGCGAATGGAAGCATGCGCCTCAGGATGAGGTCGATTTTGCTGAAACAAACGAGCGTGCGGAACAAGATCACCTCATCTTGAGGCGGCGGCCGTCTTGACAAAGTTGCTATTTTGTTCTAAATGCGCGCCGGGTCTGAATTCGGTCTGCCGGGGTTCCGCAGCGTGGGGGCTCCGCGCGCTCTTTTGACAGGCGTGAATCTTTGCGTCGACCGCGCCCGCCTCTCAGACGGGCGGGCTGGCCGCGGTGCGCAGCGATGCTTCCCTTCCGGTGGCCGCGCCCGCCGCCGCGCGCGGCTCGGCCGTGGGCTGGGCTCGAAAAGGAAAGGCGGAGGGATAGAAAGGGTATAGAAAAGGACATGAAGGGATAGAATTTCGCGCAGCGGCCGATTCTATCCTCTTCTATCCCTTTCCATCCCCGGCCTGCGTTTCCCGGAACGTCCGCCGATTTCGGCGAAGGTCCGGAAATGTCCATCCGAGAGGGGCCGGGGTCTCCGCTTCGCCCCGCCCCGCCCTAACGCACCCGCCGGCTCGTCGGGCCGCCGGCGAGCGGAAGGTCCAGCTTGGCGAGCACGCCGCCTTGCGGCGATTCGCCGAGCTCGACGCTGCCGCCGTAGATTTCCGCGATGTCGTTGACGATCGAGAGGCCGAGGCCGCTGCCGGGCGCCTTCTCGTCGAGGCGGACGCCGCGCTTCTGCACCGCGCGGCGGAGATCGGCGGGAATGCCGGGGCCGTCGTCGGCGATTTCGATGACGAGGCGCGCGCCGTCGGGCGAGGCGGCCTTGATCGTCACGCGCGACTTCGCCCATTTGCAGGCGTTGTCGAGGAGATTGCCGAGCATTTCCTCGAGGTCCTGGCGCTCGCCGCGGAAGGCGATGTCGGCCTGGCCCGACACCGCGATGGCGATGTTGCGCCCGCGATAGATCTTCTCGAGCGTGCGCGCCAAGCCCTCGATCACCGGCATGGCGCTGGTGCGCGCGCCGAGCACGCCCGCCCGCGCCGCCATGCGCGCCCGCGACAAATGGTGCTCCACCTGCTCGCGCATGATGCCGACCTGGTTGGCCACGGTCTGCGCGAACTCGCCGGGCTTGCCGCCGGCCTCGTTGGTGAGGACGGCGAGCGGCGTCTTCAAGGCATGGGCGAGATTGCCGACATGGGTGCGCGCGCGCTCGACGACTTCGGCGTTGTGGTCGAGCAGCGCGTTGATCTCGCGCGCCAAGGGCTCGACCTCGGTGGAGAACGAGCCGGTCAGGCGGTCGCTTTCGCCGGAGCGGATCGCGGCCAGGGCCTCGGGGATGCGCCGGAGCGGCCGGAGGCCGTAGCGCACTTGGACGAACACGGTGCTGACCAGCACGATTCCGAGCACCAGGATGGCGAGCACGATGTTGAGCCGGAAATCCTCGATGTTCTCGTCGATGAGCGCGCGGTCGGCGGCGAAGGTGAAGACGACCACGCGGTCCGGATCGATCGGGTCCGAGCGCGCCTCGCGATAGCCGAGGGCGCGGCTGGCGGCGCGCAGCACCTGGACCCCCGTGGGCGGTTTGGCGAAGCGCACGTCCTCGATCACCAGCGCGTCGATCTTGCCGGGCGCCTTCACCTCGAGGGTCCAGCCGCCGAGCGAGCGCGAGGCGAGCAGCACCTTGCCCTGCTTGGTGATCTGCCAGTAATTGCCCGAATAGGCGCTTTCGAAATCGCGCTCGGTCATGGGCTCGGCGAGCGTGATCTCGCCGCTCTTCTCCTCGACGCGCCCGACGAGATTGTTGATGAGCTGCTCCAGCTGCGCGTCGAGCTGGCGCTCGAGCCCGTCGCGGTAGAGCGAGGGCAACGCGAACGCCGCCGCCACCAGCGCCACCGTCACCAGCGCCGCGGCGCCGAGCACGAGGCGCCACGCGAGCGAGCCGGAGGCGGCCCGGTATTGCGCTCGTATCCGGCGGGAGAGCCGGCGCAGCATCTAGGACCCGCCCTCAAGAATTGCCGGCACAGCCATCGATCTCCTGAGCGGGTCCTAGCTTTCTCGTTCTCACCCAACTTCGCGAACCCGCGCGTCGCGTGCCGCGACTCGCGGCCTCGCGAAACTGGGTATCAGACCGAATCGCCCTCGCCGGGCGGCGCGAGCTGATAGCCGAGGCCGCGCTTGGTGTGGATGATGGGCACGCCGAGCTTCTTCCGGAGCCGGCCGATGAAGACCTCGATGGTGTTGGAATCCAGGTCGAAATCGTGGTCGTAGATGTGCTCGGTGAGCTCGGTGCGCGAGACCACCTTGCCCTGGTGATGCATGAGATAGGAGAGGAGGCGCAGCTCCTGCGCCGTGAGCTTCACCAGCGCGCCGTTGACCGTGACCTTGCCGCTGTTGGTATCGAGCAGCACCGGCCCGCACGCTAGCTCCGGCGCGGCATGGCCGCCCGAGCGGCGGATGAGCGCGCGGAGACGCGCCAGCACTTCTTCCAGGTGAAACGGCTTGGTGACGTAGTCGTCGGCGCCGGCGTCGAAGCCCGCGACCTTCTCGCCCCATTGGCCGCGGGCAGTCAGGATCAGCACCGGCATCTTGCGCCCCGCGGTGCGCCAGCGCTTCAGGACCGTGACGCCGTCGAGTTCCGGCAGGCCGAGATCGAGGATCACGGCGTCGTAGGGCTCCGTGTCGCCGAGGAAATGGCCTTCCTCGCCGTCGGCGGCATGGTCCACGGCGTAGCCCGAATCGGTCAGGGCCTTCAGCAACTGCCGGGAAAGCTCGGGATCGTCTTCGACGACGAGCACGCGCATAGGACGGGCGCCCCTTAAGGTTCAGGGGCCGCCGCGTACGCTCAAGATGCGGCCCGAATACCGGTCGACAACGACATCGACGATGTTGCCCCGGTTGCTGATGATTCTAAAAGAATAGGCGAGCCCGTGCAAACGCGCGTTCACGATCCGCCCCGGGACGCGGCTCTTGGCGATCGACCAGATCTGCTCGTCGGACAGCGGCTGGCCGCGCGCGCCCGGCGCGGTGATCGCGCGGCGCTCATTGACGCGCCCGCCGTAATAGCCCTCGCGCCCCGGACCGCGGAGATAGGGCGGGCGCCAGCCGCGATTCTCGTCCGCGTCACCCTGGCCGCGATATTGCGCGAGCACCGGCTGTTCGACCCGCGCGCAGCGCGCGCCGCACTCGCGTGCGTCGGCGGCCCCGGCGACGGCGGCGAGGCCGAGCGCGGCGAACAGAGCAGCAATGGTCATTCGGCGTGTCATGCCGCGTTGTTTACGCGTTTGCGGCTTAACCCGCGATGAACGCTTAAGGCGTTGTTCGCAAGGCGAAAAGCGGCGTGTTGCGACGCCGCGCCGCGGCTACCAGGCGGAAAGTTCGGCCTTGGTCTTGCCGGTGGCCTTCTCGAGAAATCGGAAATCGACGTTCTTTTCGATCTCGCCGGAGATGTCGCGCTTGGTCCAGCCTTGGGCGTGCATGCGCCGCGCCATTTCGGCCACGTCGGCCATGTTGGTGCGGAGATCGACGCGGAGGAATTCCTTCTCGGTCATGGCGAGCACCGGCGCGGGCAGCTTCGAGCCCTTGGCCTCGAGTTCGAGCCGGAGCGCCGCGTCGGCGAGCTTGGCGATCACCTCCGCGTGGGAAGCGACGATGCGCTGGACGAGATCGGGCTTCTCCTCGATGAGCTTGCGGTGGACGAAAAAGCCGATTTCCTGCTTGCCCCATTTGCCGCCGAACATGTGGTGGAACAGCTTGCCCTTGCCCGAGGTGACCGACATCGCGCCGAACAAAGCCAGCGCCGCCGCCATATGGACCTCGCCGCCCTCGATGGCGCGCGGATGGACCGGGAACGGGATGTTGACGATCTCGACGTCCTTCGCCGGATCGATGCCGGCATCCTTGAGCGCCGTCAGCAGCAGGAGATGCTGCATCGAGCCGGTGGGTGCGCCGATCTTGAGCTTCTGGCCCGCGACGGCGCGCTGCAGCGCCAGCGCCTTCAGCGCCGCGTAATCGCCGGCGCCGACCGGAAGATCGGCGCGCGCGATCAGCGTGTTGTAGCCGCCGCCCCAGCCCAGCACCCAGACGATGGGCATGTTTTCTTCGATGGCGCGCAACAAGTGCTGGGTGGTCGCGGTCGAGATGTCGAGCTCGCGCTGCTCGAGCGCCAGGATGTTCTCCGTGCCGCTCCTGAAATCCTTGAAGTCGTATTTGAGATTGTACTTGGCCTGGTTTTCCTGGAGCAGCAGGCGGAGGCTGTATTGCGCGCCGAGCTGCGCGCCGTAGCGCACCGTATCCTGAGCGGCGGCGGCACCCGCGAGACCGAGGAGCGCGGCGGCGGCCAGCAGGCGACGCGCGGTGCGAAGGAGTGCGAGAGGCGTTGAGCTCATGGCGGCTTCCCGGCGCAAAGGTTCAGGTTCCGTCGTCGCGGCTAGGCGGCATGGAGATCGCGCAGCAAGGTTCCTTCGGGCTTGATCACTTCGCCGGCGCGCACGACCCATTCCGGCACCAGCTTCTGTTCGCCGACGACGCTGCCGCCGATCTGGTCGCGGAAGGTCCAGCGCCCGGGCAGGCTGTCCATGACCGTGATGTCGGCCCACGAGCCCGGCGAGAGCGTTCCGATCTTGTCCTCCATGCGCAGCCATTTGGCCGGCGCGATGGTGACGCGCGGGATCAGGTCTTCCAGCGGAATCCCGAGCGCCAGGAAGAGGCTCAAGGTGCCGAACAGGCTGTAGTCGAGCCCGGAAGCGTCGTTGAACTTGCCGAAGGTGCCGTGGACGTCGCTGCTGATGATGTCGGGCATGATGCCTTGCGGCAGCATCTTGCGGGCGATGTCGATGCTGAGGTGATGGCCGCGCCCGAGATCGAGCAGCACGCCGCTCTTGAGCGCATCGCGGAGCTGTGCCGGCACGTCGTCGCGGCCGGAGAGGAGGCCGTCCGGATAATGCGCGAACGGATGCGCGAGGATGTCGCCGGGCCGGAGCCAGGGCAGGATGATGTCGATGACGCGCTTCGGGCCGGGCCGGCTCGCCTCGACGATCGAAACCAGGAGGCCGGTGTGGAGGTAGAGCGGGAGGCCGGTGGCGTCGCAGATATGGCGCGCCTTCTCCAGCACCGCGGTGCCGAAACGCGACAGGCAGCCTTCGTCGCCGTGCGCCTTCCACGCGCGCACGATCTCCGGCTCTTCCTTGGCGAGCTTGATGTTGGCGTCGATGTCGACCGTGTCGGGATGGAAATAATGCGGATCGGGCGTGGGGTTCATGAACCCGCTGCCCATCACGCACGGCACGCAGAGGAGGTGGGTTTTCGCGCGCGGCACCAGATAGTGCTTGAAGCCGCGCACGGTGAGCGAGCCCGTGTCGCCCATCGAAACCGTCGTGGTGCAGCCGGAATGAATGCCGAGCTGGTCCGGATTGAGCGCGTGGCCGGTGACGAACTCGAAATTGTGCACGTGGAGATCGATCAGGCCGGGCGTGACGATCTTGCCCGAAACGTCGAGCGTCCGTTTCGCGCGATGTGGCGGCAAGACGCGGCCGACGGCGGCGATCAAACCGCCCGACACGGCCACATCCGCACGTCCGAAGCGTCCGTTGTGCGGATCGATGACCCGGCCGCCTTTCAGCACCAGATCGAACGCCACGATCCCTGCCGCCATCACCCCGCCCTCACGCGCCGAGCCAGCTTGCACCCGAGGCCTCCACAATGGAACTATTCAAAGGTCGGTAACCTCATAACCTAGGGTTATGCCATGGCGCTCAGTTCGCAGGTATTGTCGCAGTTCTTGACCGTCTACCGCCAGCGCAGCCTGGGCCGGGCTTGCCGCGAGATCGGCCTGTCGCAACCGGCGCTCAGCAAGGCGATCCGGCGGCTCGAGGACCAATTGGGCGTGCTGCTGTTCGAGCGCAGCGCCGCCGGCATGGCGCCGACCGCCTACGCCGATGCGCTGGCACTCCGGGCCAAGATCGTGCAGTCGGAAATCCGCCGCGCCGCGAGCGAGATCGAGCACATGCGCAGCAACCTCACCGGCGAGGCGCGCATCGGCATCGGGCCGGCCTTGGCCGCCACCACGCTGCCGACGATCATGGCCGATCTCTTGTCGCAGCATCGCGGCCTGAACCTTGTCGTGTTCGAAGGGCTCTCGGACGTGCTCGCGCAATGGGTCGTCGCCGGCGAAGTGGATTTCGCGGTCACGACGATGCCTTTCGCCACCAGCCGGCGCGGGCTCGTGACCGACGTGCTGTTCCGCGACCGCTTCGTGGTGGCGGCGAGTGCCGATCACGCGCTCGCCCCGTCGCGCCACATCGTCGCGGCCGAGGATCTGCTCGCTTTTCCCTGGGTGCTGCCGCCGCGCGACGGCACGCTGTGGCAGCGCGTGCTCGATCTCTTCGAGCGCCAGGGCCTGCGCGCGCCCGAGCCGCAAGTCGAGACCAATTCCGGCGTGTGCATCAAGGGATTGCTGCTGACGGGGCGTTTCTTGAGCTTCGTGCCGCGTCAATTGGTGGCCCACGAGGAGTCCAAGGGCGACATCGTCCTGCTCGCGTCCGATCGTTTGCACATCGAGCGCGAGGTTTTCGTGCTGACGCGCGAGGGCAGCATCCTGTCGCCGGGCGCCGAGGCGATCATCGGCGAGTTCCGGCGGCGCGGCGGCGGCGACCGGCCGACCGTGAACTGAAGAATGGCACTTTCCGGCCGGTACCGGCGTTCCTGAATGAGGGATGAATGGCGCCGTCAGGGCACATTCACCCGCGCGTTGGTATGCGCCGTAGCAAGGAATGGATATCGACATATGACAATGAGATTTGTGATCCGCGTGCTCACGCCGGCTATGGCTGCCGCCGCGCTGGCGGCCGCCGCCGCGCCGAGCTTGGCCCAGGGCTACGGCTATCAGCCGCCCGGCTACACCTACACGAAGCCGCCTTATTCCTATCAGCCGCCGCCCTATAGCTACACGCCGCCGCGCTACACCTACACCCCGCCGCCCTATACCTATTCGCCGCCGGGATATCAGCGCGCGCCCTATCAGGCCAACGTGCCCGACTACAACCGGGCCTACCAGTATCCGCCGAGCGCGTATCGCCGCCAGGGCGGCTATCGCGACCCGACCTACAACCGCTTCGGCAATCCGCGGAATCCGACCGACGTCTGGAATTCCGCGCCGACCTATGAGTCCGATCCGCGCTGACGCCCGCGAATGCGCGGTTTCGCTTCCGGCGCGTGCTGACGGCCGGCTCTTTCTCCCCTCGAGCCGGCCGAACTGAGCCGGCCCGCCCCTTTGGGCGGGCCGCTTTTTTTGGCGAGCTGCGCCAAGGCGTGGCGCACGATCTTCTTCATCGCCGTGGGCAAAGCGTGATCGGCGAGCCGCTCGCCGGCGACCCACACGCCCGTTGCCGCCGGCCGCGCCGCGCAGCGTGCCGCCCACACGGTGAGCTCGAGCTCGAAATGCGTGAAGCCGTGGCGCACCGTGCCGGACAACACGCGCCACGTGGCCGGCGCCGGCGCCGCCGCCGCGGCCTCGTGCGCCGTCGGAGAGCGCTCGCGCCACGCCGTCGAGGGAATTTCCATCATCCCGCCCAGCAGCCCGCGCTCCTCGCGCCGCCGCAGCAAAATGGCGCCGCCCCGGTCCATGAGGAAATACGCGACACCGTGGCGTTTCGGGCGCGCCGCCTTGGGAAGCTTTCGCGGCAGGGCTTCGGCGAGGCCCGCCGCGCGCCCGCGGCAAAGATCGCTCCAGGGGCACACGAGGCAGCGCGGGTTGCGCGGGGTGCAGATAGTGGCGCCGAGATCCATCAGCGCCTGGGCGAAATCGCCCGCGCGCTCGGCGGGCACCATCGCCCGCGTCAGCGCGCGCAGCGCGGGTTTCGCCGCCGGCAAGGGCGTTTCCACCGCGTGGAACCGGGCCATGACGCGCTCGACATTGCCGTCGACCGCCGCTTCCGCGCGCCCGAAGGCGATGGCGGCGATGGCGCCGGCGGTATAGCCGCCGATGCCGGGCAATTGCGCGAGGCCCGCCGCATTGTCGGGAAAGCGCCCACCCATCTCGCGCGCCACGATCGTGGCCGCGCGGTGCAGGTTGCGCGCGCGCGCATAGTAGCCGAGGCCTTGCCAAAACGTCAGCACGTCGTCGAGCGACGCGGCCGCGAGCGCCTCGACCGTCGGGAAACGTTCGAGGAAGCGCGCGAAATAGGGGCCCACCGTCGCGACGGTGGTTTGCTGCAGCATGATCTCGCTGAGGAACACGCGATAGGGATCGGCCGCCTCGCCCGGCATCGCGCGCCACGGCAGACGGCGGCGGTGACGATCGTACCAATCAAGAAGGCGCGAGCTTGGCGTCGCCGCCGGTGCGGCGCGTTCCCCGCGCTTCAACTTTGTGCCACGATCGGTCGGCACGATGTGTTTTCTCCCCCGCATCGCTTTAGCAGAGATGGCCACGGCAGCAACACCCAAGCGTTCGAACGCGCGCATCGGCGGCGCCCCGGGCGGCGCAAGCCGTGACGTGGAGCGGCGGCGCGGGCTCGCGCCGGTGGCCGCCGCGGCCGCGCGCGTGGCGGCGCCGCTGCTCAAGAAGCGCGGCCTGGCCGAGGCGCGGATCGTGATCGAGTGGCGCACGATCGCCGGCGATCTCGTTTCCGAGCGCTCGGCGCCCGAGCGCCTGGTGCGTGCGCGGCAAGGCGACGCCGGCGGCACGCTGCGCCTGCGCGTGGCCGGCGCCTGGGCGCTGGAATTTCAGCACATCGCGCCCGAGCTGATCGCCCGCATCAACGCCTATTTCGGCTACCCGGCGGTGGCCCGCATCCAGATCGTCCAGGCGCCGCTGCCGGCCGCGCGGCGCGCGGCGCCCCGGCCCGTCGCGCTCCCCGCCGAGGCCGAAGCCAGCCTCGCCGACAGGGCCGCGAAGATCGCCGATCCCGAGCTCCGCGAGCGCGTCATCGCCCTCGGCCGGGCGTTGGAACAGCGCGCCCGGCGCACAGCCAAGGACCTTGCGCAAGCCCCAAAACCTTCGAAATAGGGGCGGCAAATCCCTTGCGAATACGACCGACCCCGTTCTAGCATCCCAACCATAGTGGTGAGGCATTAATGCGCCGCAACATCTTGTTAACATTGTCGTTCGTTTTGGTCCTGGCGCTGGGCGCCGGGGCGCGGGCGCAGACCGCCGCCACGGAGGACGGCTCGGAGGAAATGTTCATCGGCAAGGCCGATGCGCCGATCACCATGATCGCCTACGAGTCGCTGGTGTGCCCGCACTGCGCCGCCTTCCACACCGGGGCCCTTCCGGTCCTCAAGGAAAAATATGTCGACAAGGGCCTGCTGAAGATCGTCTTCCGCGAATGGCCCGGCAGCCGCGACAATCCCTTCCCCGCGATTCCGGCGCTGATGGCACGCTGCATGGGCAAGGACCGATATTTCACGATGGTCGATCTCCTGTTCAAGGATCAGGACAAGTGGACCAAGGCGACCACCGGGCAGCAGTTCCTGGATAACGTGTTCGCCTACGGGCGCCTGGCCGGCATGACCCGCGAACAGTTCGACGCCTGCTGGAAGAACGAGAAGATCCTGCGCGCCATGGCCGACCGCTGGCGCGAGGGCCAGGAGAAGCACGGCGTGGAAGGCACGCCGCACTTCGTCATCGGCGACAAGCGGATCTCCGGCAACCGGCCGATCGAGGAATTCGAGGCCGTGCTGAAGCCGCTGGTCGAGAAACTGCCCAAGGCCAACTGACGGGAAAACGTGGTCCATTTCACCAAGATCCGGCTCGCCGGCTTCAAATCCTTCGTCGATGCCACCGAGTTCGACATCCAGCAGGGCCTGACCGGCATCGTCGGCCCCAACGGCTGCGGCAAGTCGAACCTGCTCGAGGGCTTGCGCTGGTGCATGGGCGAGAGCTCGGCCCGCCAGATGCGCGGCGGCGGCATGGACGACGTGATCTTCAACGGCACCTCGGAACGCCCGCCGCGCAACATCGCCGAGGTGACGATCCACCTCGACAACCGCTCGAAGATGGCGCCCGCCTCGTTCAACGATCTCGAGGAGATCGAGATCTGCCGGCGCATCGAGCGCGAAAGCGGCTCGGCCTATAGCGTCAACGGCAAGGACGTGCGCGCGCGCGACGTGCAACTCCTCTTTGCCGATCTTTCCTCGGGCGCCCGCTCCAGCGCCATCGTCAGCCAAGGCAAGGTCAGCGCCATCATCCAGGCCAAGCCGCCCGAGCGGCGCCTATTGCTGGAAGAGGCCGCGGGCATCACCGGACTCCATTCGCGCCGGCACGAGGCGGAGCTGAAGCTCCGCGCCGCCGAGCAGAACCTGGCGCGGCTCGACGACGTGATCCTGGCGCTCCAGAACCAGCTTCAGGGGCTGAAGCGCCAGGCGCGCCAGGCCTCGCGCTACCGCAATCTCTCGGACCACATCCGCCGCGCCGAGGCGCTCGCCTATCATCTCCGCTGGGAACGCACGACGGCCGAGCGCGAAGCCGCCGCCGCGCGGCTGGCCGAGATCGAAAGCGAGATCCGGACGCTCACGAGCGACGCCGCGCGCGCCGCCACGGCCTTGGCCGAGGCCGGCGCGGTGCTGCCGGGCTTGCGCCAAGCCGAAGCGACGGCGGCCGCAGAACGCCATCGCGCCTCGGTCGAGGCCGAGGCCGTGGCCGCCGAAGAGCAGCGCGTGGCCCAGGCGCGGCGCGACGCCGAGGCGCGGCTGGCGCACATCCAGGCCGACGCCGAACGCGAGCGCGCGCTGATCGCCGACGCCGAGACGGCGCTGGCGAAGCTCGCCGAAGAGCAAATGCGGCTCGACTCCGCCGCCGCCGCCGAAATCGAGGCGCGCGCCGGCGCCGACGCCCGCGCCGCCGAGACGCGCCGGGACGTGGAGCAGCGCGACGCGGCGGTGACCGGGCTGACGCGCAAGATCGCCGCCGACGATGCGCGCCGCGCGGAACTCCGGCGCCGCATCGCCGAGTCCGAACGCCGGCTGGCCGAGCTCGGCGCCCGCGCCGACGCGATCGCCGCCGACATCGCCGCGCTCGAAGACGCGGTGCGCGCCGCCGCCGGACGCGGCGAAGATCAGGCCCTGACTGACGCCGAAGCCGGCTACGAACGCGCGCAAGCGGAAGTCGAAGCCGCCGAGCAGGCGCGCGGCACCGCTGAAACCGAAGCGGCCTATGCGCGGCGTGCCGCCGAAGCCACCAACGAAACCCTGGCGCGCCTGCGCGCCGAAGAAAAAGGCCTGCGCGCCGTGCTCGCGCAAGCGCCGCAGCAGCATCCGCCGGTGCTCGAGCGCGTGAGCGTCGCCCCGGGCTACGAAGCAGCGCTCGGCGCCGCGATGGGCGACGATCTCGCCGCCTCGCTCGACCCGGCCGCGCCGCGTTCGTGGCACGATTTGCCGGGCGAAATTACCCCGCCGGCGCTGCCGGACGGCGCCGAGCCGCTCGCGAACCACGTGACCGCGCCGCCGGCCCTGGCCCGCCGCTTGGGGCAGATCGGCGTGGTGAAGGACGAAGCCGCCGCGGCACCGCTGGTGCTGCGCCTCGTCCAAGGCCAGCGCCTGGTGACGCTCGACGGCGCCCTCTGGCGCTGGGACGGATTCCGCAAGCAGGCCGGCGCGCCCTCGGCCGCCGTCACGCAATTGCTGCAGATGAGCCGGCTGCGCGAACTCGAAAGCGAATGCGCGGCGCATGACGAGACCGCGCGCGCGGCTCGCGACCGCGCCATCGAAGCGCAGGCGAAATCGCAGGTGGCGTTCGAGAAGCTCCGCCTGCTGCGCGACGTCGCCAAGCGCGCGCTTTCGACCCTTACTTTTGCGCGCGAGGAACAGACCCGCGCCCAGCGCGCCGCCGCCGAGCGCGATGCGCGCCTCGCCGCCTTGATCGACACGCGCGACCGCCTGACGCGCGAGCGTGACGAGGCCGGCGCGCAACTCGCCGAGGCGCGCGACGCCGCCATCGCCTTGCCCGCCTCCGATGCCGATCGCGCCGCGCTCGAAGAGCAGCGCCAGGCGTTGGAACTCCGCCGCACCGAGCTCGCGGAACAGCAGCTTGCCGCCAACCGTCTCGCCGCCGAAGCCGCGGCGCGCGCCAGCCGCCTCGCCGCCATCGGCGAGGAACAGGCCTCGTGGAGCCAGCGCCGCGACAGCGGCGCGCGCCAAACGGCGGCACTGGCCGAGCGCCGCGTATCGACCGAAGGCGAGATCGCGGCGCTTGCCGCCCGTCCCGCCGAGCTGGCCGAGCGCCGCAACGCGCTGCTTTCGATTGCCGACGCGGCCGAAGCCCGTCGCAAGGACGCCGCCGACCGCTTGGCCGAGGCCGAGGCGCGCCAAGCCGAGCACGAGAAGATCCTGAAATCGCTCGAGGCGCATCTGGCCGATGCGCGCGAGGCGCGCGGGCGCGGCGAAGGCGCCGTGTCGCAGGCCGATCACGGCCTGACCGAGATCGCGCAGCGCATCGCCGAGCGGCTCGCATGCCAGCCCGAGGGCGCGCTCGCGCTCGCCGAGCTCAAGGAAGACCAGGAGATCCCGCCGCAAGCGGATGTCGAGCGCCGGCTCGAGCGCCTCGTGC
>Ga0268299_1000449_pt1 | contig 128971 bp, 133 predicted proteins | sample NOBtaG_FD_193484 | JGI IMG/M metagenome (GOLD analysis project Ga0268299, IMG submission 193484) | Activated sludge microbial communities from bioreactor in Nijmegen, Gelderland, Netherland - NOB reactor | ecosystem: Engineered > Bioreactor > Aerobic > Activated sludge | place: Netherlands...
AGCAGGGGCTCCATTTTGCCGCCCGCTTGGCGGAGAAGTATGTGGTGATGGCCCGAGGCGCCGTCAAGGCCCAGGGCAAGAGCACCGAGCTCAACGCCGACATGGTTCGCCAGCATCTCACGGTGTAGTCGGTACGTCGCACATCAAATTTCTCCAGCACGTTGTCCCCGATAACTCTTCCTGCTCTGAAATGAATTAGCCGGTGGTGCCGTGCGGTCGTAGAGTTCAGGAGATTGCAGCAAAAGTCGGTTCTCCTTCAGCTCCATTTTTCTACGCTCATAAAAAATATCAAGGCTGACGCTCAGTGCCCTTACTGGAGGCATGACAGGCCTTCGCGCGTGAATCGAGTTGCCTCTGCTGTCTTGTGCGCGATGCACGGTCGTGAATCACGAGCAAGATGGCTTGTTCAGCGAGAGAATACAGGTTTGAGGAGCGTCGATATTCATCTCAGCCGGCAGCATCATATCTCCACATTATATACGCCCCTCTGTAGAGAGAAGGGGGGAAGGGAAAGGCTTGGTGTCTTAGAGCAAAGAGGATTTGAAATTTGTGATCAATTCAGCTACCGTGCCGACTGCGTAGTTGTATTGGGCCATGTGTTTTGACGATTCCGTTGTTCTGGTATGCACTCCGCGCAGGGCCGGTTGCTCGCGGTGGATACGAGTAACCATGAACAGGCTTCCATGAGCATTGTATGCATGAAACGGAACTATTGACCTTACTCGGGGTCGGCTTTCTTCTTGGGCTGCGCCATGCCCTCGATACCGATCATCTTGCGGCGGTCTCGACCGTGCTGGCTGAGCGACCCTCGCTCCTGGCATCGGGAGCCGTCGGATTGTGGTGGGGTATCGGTCATACTCTGACGCTGCTCCTCGTCGGATCGGTTGTGCTCGCCTGGGGACTACACATTCCTGAAGAATTTGAAATGATCGCCGAATCAGGGGTCGCCTTGCTCCTGATCATTCTCGGTGGGACGCTGGCCAGAAAACTCTATCGCGAACGATGGCATGTCCATAGCCATCACCATGACGGTGAGCGACATGTCCACTTCCATAGCCATCAACGCCAAGAAGGTCACGGTCATCGACATTGGATAGTAGACTCGATCCGTCCGCTCTGTATCGGGATGGCACATGGGCTGGCCGGATCAGCAGCATTGATGTTGATGATTCTTGCGACGACGACCGATGTGACGTCGGGACTCTTATCAATTCTGATCTTTGGTATCGGTTCGATTATGGGCATGATGATGATCGGTTTGACGATCAGTGTTCCAGTCATCTACTCGCGCTCGATCAATCAGCGACTGTTCATGGGCGTGCAAGGGGTGGCCAGTTTTGCCAGCGTTTCGGTTGGCCTCTGGATGTTGGTTACGTTGGCATTGTCGGCTACGGGGCATTAAGCTTCGAGCGTACCTACATAAGTGTCAGGAATAATAGTTTGGTTGTGTGGTCGCTGGTGCTTGTAGTGAGTGTGGATAGAGGTCAGGTTTTTTCTTGTTGGGGCTAAGGGGATTCCTGAATTCGTGCCGAAAAGGATTCGCGTATAGTTGCCACCCGATCGTTCGGATGCATGCTTGCAAGCGCCTTAATTTTCATCATCCATCACCGGGTCAACGCGTGCACGAGGTTCGATCAAGAGATCATGGGCTTGAGTTTTTTTTGTTATGGCTCAAATGTCAATTTAGAGTTGTGCGAAGGTGGTATGCTCAGGGCCTGTGTCGTGAGTATTCAATATTAATTTGTCCGTGAGAGAGGAGGAACTATGCGTTTAAGTCCGAGAGAGCAGGACAAACTGATGATTTACGTGGCGGCGCAGCTCGCGACCGACCGTAAAAAGCGCGGTCTCAAGCTCAATCACCCGGAGGCGGTCGCCTACCTGACTGCGGCAGTGCTGGAAGGAATCCGGGATGGAAAATCTGTGGCGGAGCTCATGACCTACGGGACTCAGTTGTTGTCGCGTAAGGATGTGATGCCTGGTGTGCCGGAGATGATCCGTGAATTCCAAGTTGAGGGGACGTTCCCCGATGGAACCAAACTCGTGACCGTGCACAACCCGATTCCGTAAGCGGTAGGAATCTCACGTGAGCGATAAGACAATGAGAGAAACCGGTTCCTCCAAACGTGTTTTGAGTTCAACTGTTAACTATGTATGGATCCAGTTTGAAGTCTGGCACTCGTTGACGCTCATCTAATCGTGCGTGAGTGGGAGCCTCAATGAATGGCCGCACATCAATCGCGTATGAACAAGGAGTGATGGTACATGAAAACGAAAGAGCCACAAGGTTCTGGAGAGGGCAATGAAGGGCAAGCGGCTTCCGAAAAAACAGGAACGTCGCGGCGGCAGTTTCTTGCGCAGAGCGGGCGTGTAGCGGCAGGGGTCGGTGCCGCCTCGCTCTTGAGCAACCCTGGTCAAGCCGGGCTGTCGTTTGCTGCGACTGAATCACTGATCACAAAGGTCAGCGGAACAGGAGGAGCCAAGATGAAAAAAGTGGACGCGCCGCAGAGATCGAAAGAGGCGTTAGCCGCAGCGGTCAGGGCTGAGTTGAACGCCCCGATCATCCCTGGTGAGATCATGACGGTGGCGGGCGATATCGAGATGTTGAAAGGACGAGAGACCAAGGACGTGACGGTCAAGAACCTAGGCGATCGCCCGATTCAGGTCGGCTCGCATTGTCACTTCTTCGAGTCCAATCGTGCGCTCAAGTTCGATCGTGAGCAGGCATTCGGCTTTCGGCTGGCTGTTCCGGCCGGCACGGCAGTCCGCTTTGAGCCTGGCGAAGAAAAGAAAGTGACGCTCGTGGCACTGGCTGGGAATCGGCTGATGCAGGGCGTCAACGGATTGACCGAAGGGCTGTTGGATGATCCGAAAGTCAAAGCCAAGGCTGTTGGACTCGCCGCTGATCGCGGATTTGGAAAAGGAGGCGCACGGTGAAAATTTCACGCAAGCAATATGCATCTCTGTATGGACCTACGACCGGCGATCGCGTCCGACTGGCCGATACGGACTTGATCATCGAAGTCGAAGAAGATCGAACCGTCCCCGGCGAAGAAGCCGTCTTCGGCGGCGGGAAAACCATTCGGGACGGTATGGGGCAGTCCGCTCGCGCGACGAGCACCAGCGGGCAGCTCGACTGCGTGATCACGAACGCGCTCATCCTTGACTACACCGGTGTCATCAAGGCTGACATCGGTATTAAGGACGGCCGGATCGTCGGGATCGGTAAGGCGGGGAACTCTGATCTCATGGCGGGTGTGACGCCGGGCATGGAAATCGGTCCAGGGACGGAAGCGATTTCCGGCGAAGGCAAGATCATCACGGCCGGTGGTATCGATTCGCACATCCACTTCATTTGTCCACAACAATGTTGGGAAGCGCTCTCAGCCGGCTTGACCACGATGATCGGTGGTGGGACCGGGCCTTCAAGTGGAACCAGCGCCACGACCTGTACGCCTGGTCCCTGGAACATCCATCGGATGTTGGAGGCGTCGGAAGGCATTCCCATCAATCTCGGATTCTTGGGGAAGGGGAATGCCTCACGTCCCGAGGGCTTGAACGAGCAGATTGAAGCCGGCGCCATCGGCTTGAAGTTGCACGAGGACTGGGGAACAACCCCCAAGGCCATCGACACCTGCTTGAACGTGGCTGACCGCTACGATGTGCAAGTGGCCATCCATACCGATACGCTCAATGAAGCCGGCTACATTGAAGATACGATCAAGGCGATCAAGGGGCGAGCGATCCACAGCTTCCATACGGAAGGCGCCGGTGGTGGTCACGCGCCGGACATCATTAAAATTTGCGGTGAACCGAACGTGTTGCCGTCTTCAACCAACCCCACGATGCCGTTTACAGTCAACACGATGGACGAGCATCTGGACATGTTGATCGTCTGCCACAATCTGAATCCTCGGATTCCCGAAGACGTTGCGTTTGCAGAGTCCCGTATTCGGCGTGAAACCATTGCCGCAGAAGACATCCTGCATGACCTGGGTGCGATCAGCATCATGTCATCGGATTCGCAGGCGATGGGTCGCATCGGCGAGGTCATCACCCGTACCTGGCAGACCGCCCATAAGATGAAGGTTCAGCGAGGGCACCTCACATCGGTCGGTGGGAAAGACTCCAGCCAGAACGATAACTTTCGGGCCAGACGGTATGTGGCCAAGTACACGATCAATCCGGCCATCACCCATGGCATCGCCCATGAGGTTGGTTCTATCGAAGTTGGAAAGATCGCAGACCTCGTCGTGTGGAAGCCGGAGTTCTTCGGCGTAAAACCCGAGATGGTCTTGAAAAACGGATTTATCGCACAGGCCCAGATGGGTGATCCGAATGCCTCAATCCCGACACCGGAACCGACGATCAGCCGGCCGATGTTTGGGGCTTTTGGCCGTGCGTTAACGAGCACCAGCTTTACCTTCCTGTCGCAGGCGGCGTTGGATCATGAAATTCCAAAGCGACTTGGTTTGCAGCGGCGGGTGGCGGCGGTCAAGAACTGCCGGAACATCGGGAAGCGCGATCTCAAGCTGAATGATGCTCTGCCGAAGATCGAGGTTCATCCGGAGACCTATATTGTGACTGCGGACGGTGTGCCGCTCACCTGTGAGCCGGCCATTGTGTTGCCGTTGGCACAACGGTATCAATTGTTCTAACCGACAAGACAGCCGGTTTGACTATCAATCTGGAGTCACGGTAGTCGGCCGGCTGTTATTGTTTTTTGCTTGTGTACCATGAATACCCCCGCATTGCTTGAAGGATTACGGTTCGTCGATACGTTTTTCCCCTCCGGAGGTTACGCCTTTTCCTCAGGGTTGGAAGCAGCAGTACAGGGCGGAGCCGTCAAAACGTCCGATCAGCTGACCAAATACGTTGAAGATTTACTGCGTGGAGGGGTGAGCCGCCGGGAAGTGCTTGCCGTCAAGCGGGCAAATCGTGCGGCTGCGGAAGGATCGCTGGAGAGTGCGGTCCATATCGATCGAGTGCTCGAGGCGACCAAGCTTGGCCGTGAATCGCGCATGGCCAGTCGCCAGATGGGGCGACAAGTGATCAGGGTCGCGGCGGATCAGATTCGAGCCAAGTCGATCCTGAATGAATATCGTGATGAGGTGGAAGTCGATCGCGCACCGGGGCATCTCGCGGTGACGTTTGGGCTCACCATGGGATCTTGCGGGTGGAACCCGGAAGAAACGGCTGGCGCCTTCTTGTACCAAACGGCTGTGGGGTTCATCTCGTCGGCGATGAGACTGAGTCCCATCGGTCAACATGAGGGACAGCGTATCCTGGGCGAATGGCTTCCATTGATTGAACGGATCAGTCGGGAGGTCGACCTCGATACGGCCATGAGCTCGTGGTCACCGATCCAAGATATTTATGCAATGCGTCATGGATCTCTGGAATGGAGACTGTTCAGAAGCTAAGAGCATATGGCTGATGGCTTATAGCAGGAAAGGAGAGAGACCGATTGATTCTGGCCCATGTGCCATCGGCAATCGACTCTTCGTTTGTCTATGCATGATCTGAATCGTGAACATAATCACAATTGGACTCCGACTCAGGCCAGGAAACAAGGCATTCCGGTCATCGGTATCGGCGGCCCCGTCGGATCAGGGAAAACGGCACTGGTGGAAGCCCTATGTCAACGGCTGCGCGATCGTTTCAGCCTCGCTGCCGTGACCAACGATATTTTCACAAAAATCGACGCCGAGATTTTGACCAAGCGTGCCGCGCTTCCGGTCGATCGGATTCTTGGTGTTGAAACCGGGGGCTGTCCCCATACGGCGATCCGTGAGGACGCATCCCATAACCAGGAAGCCATTGATGATCTGCTGCGCCGGCATCCGGACGTGGAGTTGATCTTCTTGGAAAGCGGCGGGGATAACCTAGCGGCCACGTTCAGCCCGGAACTGGTGGACTATGTCATCTATGTGATTGATGTGTCGGGCGGTGACAAGATCCCACGGAAGGGTGGACCGGGGATCACGCGATCTGATTTCCTCGTCATTAACAAGATGGATTTGGCTCCGCATGTGCGCGCCGATCTCTCTGTCATGGATCGAGATACCCGTAAGATGCGTGGTGAACTTCCCTTTGCCTTCACCAATATTTTGTCCGGGGAAGGAATGGATGCGGTCGTAGCGTGGCTTGAACAGCGCATCCCGCAACGTGCCAAGCGCTCGTAATCATGGCGATTCAGACTGGACGGAAACAGCGGACGTCTCGGAACACCGGCACGTCTCCAAAAAGAAAACCTGCCGGGAAACGAACACCTTCTTCAAGAAAGAAGGCTCCTGGACGGTTTGCGACGGAGCTGGTCGGGCGGGTCGGCGAGCTGAAGCTGAACTATACGAAGCTCGATCATCGCACGGTGATCTCTCATTCGTATTTCACGACGCCTTGGAAACTGCTGCCTCCCATCTATCTCGATGATACGGGAGCGGCCTACACGTTGCTGGTCAATCCATCCGGTGGTCTGGTCGGGGGAGACCATCTCTCCATCGATATGACAGTAGAGCATGGTGCGCATGTCCTGATTTCCGCGCCCTCTGCCAACCGGGTGTATCGAACTGAAGGCCTGGTCTCTGATCAGCATGTCATCATCGCGGTCGAGCCTGACGCAATTCTCGAATGGTTTCCAGAACATACGATTCCCTTTGCCGGATCTCGGTTTCGGCAGAGCCTCAGGGCCACGGTTGGGCCTGGCGCGACCCTCTTCTTGTGGGATGCGCTTGCCTCAGGCCGCATTGCCAGGGGAGAACGGTGGGCCTTTACCGACCTTGAAAACGAAATCCTAATCACGACAGCCAACGGGAATTCGCTGCTCGAGCGATATGTCCTTGATCCGGCCACGGACTTAGGGACGGTCGGTCTGGCCGAAGAATGGGATTATGTGGCCTCGTTCTACGTCGTGAACGACGCGCTGGCCCCAGCGGTCTGGACTGGATTGGAGTCGACCATTGCGTCGCTCTTGGATACCAAGCCAGGAGCCGTATTAGGCGGCGTATCAACCCCACCGGTACCAGGCCTCGCCGTCAAGCTATTGGCCCGAACAGCGCCGGATCTCTTGGCGATGATGGAGGCCTTATGGGCAGCCGCTCGCGAAGCTGTGTTGAAACTCCAGCCGGTATCATTGCGAAAGTACTAACCCAAGTTGACAGGTCTGCTCGCGTCATTCGGGTCAAGGTTGAGACTGAGATTACGCAAATCAGAACTCTCGACTTGGCCTTAATCTTGCCCTTAGCCCGTTTGGTTTCCCTGGCGGTCTTTTCCTCCACTCTATACTATAGATTTGAAGCCTGAGGATCCGCTGCGTTCGCTGTCCGAAGGGACCAGGCTAACCCCAGGAGGGAAAGCGTGAAGATTACCCACTTCGATGGGTCGAAGTTATACCAGAGGGGACCATTGCGGTAGTCGGTTGGATGGGTGTGGTGGTAATTGTGGTAGCCCTCGCCGAATGTGAGCAGGGAAACTGCCCAGCTGTCTCGGCTTGAATCTGCTTGGCCGTGGGGTTGGTTTCCCCACAGATGGCAGACTGAGTTGATACAAAATGTCGAATTCAGCACGGCGAAGGTTCGGCCGATACCGGCCAACATAAAGCAGCTCATCCCCCCAACCCAGCCGTTGTACAGACAGCCCACTAGGAACGGAAATGCCAATCCTGAAAGGAAGATGAGGGCATAGTATCGGTGTTGCCACATCACGACCGGATCCTGCCGAAGTCTGGTCGCATATTTTTCGTCCGAGTACTTCTTGTCTGCAAAGAGCCACCCACAGTGGCTGTGCCAGAACCCAAGCTTGGCGTTGTATGGGTCGGCATCTTGGTCGCAGGCCGCGTGGTGGCGGATGTGATCGGCGCCCCACTTGAGCGCGGACTGTTGAAGCGCCCATCCTCCGGCGATGAGTAAGACAGCCTTGACCCCATCAGGGCAGCTGAAGCTGCGGTGTGAAATGAGGCGGTGGTATCCCACGGTAATGCCCAATCCCGTGACCACATAGAGGAGTGCGAACATCGTCCAATCGAACCACGTGTATCCATAGAGGAAACCAAATAACGGTACCCCGATCACGGCGCTTCCCACGATAATGCTGAAGAGCATCACCGTCACATAGACTGGGTAGGTACGTTTAAGTCCGTCGGTAGGGACAGTTGACGCGATCATTGTGGTCTATGCGAGGGATGTGGCATGAGTCGGAGGTTCACCTAGGCGTGTAATTTTTGCCAAATGTACCAGGACGATGTGGAAATAGCTACTCTGGATGGCCCATTCAGGTCCCTCTTGTTTCGGTTGACAGCGGACGGTAAGATTTCATATACATACTCGGTCTATCTAGACTTGCCATAGTGTGACCGATGGATGGTATGAAGGGTCTGAATCAGAAGAGCTTTGGTGGATGAAAACCAGAGAGACAGGTCAGTTCGGAGGCAGGATGTTCGTTAATTACAAGGAGGCAGTCCAATGAAGAGTGCGTTATCAATGATGTTTGGCGTAGCAGCCGTCGCCTTGGTCGCGGCGCCTCTCACCTCGTACGCGGGCGGAACGATTGCGGGGAAAGTGACATTTGCCGGTAAGGCGGAGCAAAAGGAATTCCTCTTCTCCAAGTTCCCGAACCCGAAGTTCTGTCCCCAGATTCCTGACAAGAGCAAGGCCGATGGCGACAAGCGGTTCTTGAAGCAGATCGAAGTGAGCAAGGACGGCGGATTGAAGGGCGCTGTCGTGGCCGTGGTGGACATCGAGGATAAGGCCTGGATGGACGGCTATGCCGGAACGGAAGTCGTAGCAGCGTTCTGCGATTTTCAGCCGTTCAGTGGTGTGGTGGTGAATACCCGCCCATTTAAAGTTGAAAACACCGATGCCGATGCCGAGGATCCTAAGTCCGTAGCCGGCGTGCTGCACAATCCCCACAGCTTTACCGTGAAGGGGAGTTCCTCAGCGACTGGTTTCAACATCGGCCTCGCAAAGAAGGGCGATAAGTTGGACAAGCCGGTGACCTTCCGCGGCGGTGCGGAGAAGGAAGGCTACTATCGTCTACAGTGCGACCAGCACGAGTTCATGCAGTCTTTCTTCCTCCCGGTCTCGAATGCCCACTTCGCCGTGGCGAAGGACGATGGGTCATTTGAGATCAAGGATGTGCCGGCCGGTAAACACAAGGTGGTGGCCTGGCATCCATTCGCCGGTAAGGCCAAGAAGATTGAGTTTGATGTCGATGTGACGGATGGCGGGACCGCCAAGCTCCAGGCTGAAATCAAGTAAGCCGGTTTCATCGATGTGTTTTTGACGGGCAGCGGAGCAATCCGCTGCCCGTCGTGTTTGTAGCCCATTTCCCCCACAGCGCCTTCCTGCATAGGTATTCTCGTTTCAGGGTTTTCTCCGTCTCAGCTCGTTGATGTGATACATAGTGTGGTCATGACCGAATTGGCCTAGCAGAATGCTGAAAAAGTCCTCCAGCGGCGTTCCCTGCCTTCGCCGAAGCGCTTCGCGCAGGCAGGTCGCATCACTCAGAGGCTCGACGCTGTAGAGACCACTGAAGGCAAAGTACCTATCCGCTCGCATGTGATCAAAGCGAGCGGGTCAAGCGAAGCTTGGTATGTACCTCCTCGCCCCTTCGCTCGCTGCGGCCTTGCTGGACGGCCTTTTTGAGCATTCTGAGCTGTAGAGTGCCACAGTTCTTTTTATCATCGTACAAAGGTGGCTGAAGCAGAAACCAAGTTTTTCAGCAAACTGCCAGTGAGAGGGGCGGTTCATGACCTTCCATTCCCTCACGGCCGGAGGTGCGGATCAAGTGCTGCGACGAACGAGGCTTGCTCTCCCGCTGCTCCTTGTCTCCACTCTTCTGTCCAATGCCTCCTGCTCCGTCATTGATGGGGCGTTCTCCGTACTCAAGGGGACCTTTTCGGTTGCCAAGACCGGCTATCGCGTTGTGAAAAAGACGGTTAAAGGCACGATCTGGGTCGTGAGCGGAGCGTACGAGTTGACGAAGGGGGCGACCAGGCTGGTCTATCACATCGGGAAATTTACCTTTGAAGTGGTCCAGGCTCCACTGGAGTATCCCTTGGTCCGAGATGATATTCAGACCATTGATGGGCTTCCGGTGAAAGAGGCGATCCGGCTGGGGCGGGTCAAGGCGGCGCCCTACACCGTCAAGGGCCAGCGGTACGTGCCGATGAACATGGCGAATGCACAGACGTACGAGGAAACGGGCTTGGCCTCGTGGTACGGGGAAGAAACCAGGCGTCTGCCGGGCGGCCACATGACGGCGAACGGTGAACTCTTCAATCCCACCGGACTGACGGCAGCGCATAAATATTTGCCGCTGCCGATCCATGTGCAGGTGACGAATCTGGAAAACGGCAAGTCGATCGTTGTCCGAGTGAATGACCGTGGTCCCTTTCCGAGTGATCACAACCCCGATTCCGGGAAGCGAATCATCGATCTCAGCCGAGGCGCCGCCGAGCAGCTTGGATTTGTCGACCAGGGCACCGCCAGGGTTCATGTGGAAGTGATCCAGCTGGAAGAGGCATGACGGGTGGTGTGTTCCCCGATGACTACCGTTTCACCAACGCCAGTCCTTTAGTCGTTTCCAAGGGGGGTTCAAAGTAATCGGGTTAGCCTCACGCGGCAGATTCCCCGCCTTGTCTTTTCGTTTCTGATCTAGGTAAGATCCTATGTTTCTGGGCTATTTTCTCTGTCCAAGAGGGGTGGTGTGTCTCGAGAACTCTCACTCGCGGAAGTCTTCCAGCTGGGTTACTACTGGGAGACCAAGATTTTGCTCACAGCCGTGAAGCTGGATGTCTTTTCGGCCATCGATGAACGGCCGAAATCCGGTCAGGACATTGCTGGCCGACTGCAAGCCGATCCCCATACCTTGAGTCTCCTCTTAAATGCACTGGTCGCGATGAAGCTCTTAACGAAAGAAGCGGAGCTGTACGGGAACTCGTCAATCGCGATCAAGTATTTGGTCCGGTCGTCGCCGCACTATGTTGGTCATTTGCTGCTCTTACACGATGCAGAGTGGAACAACTGGGGCAAACTGGAAGAGACGATTCGTACGGGGAAGCGGACGGTGGATCGCCATGTGTTCGAGACCGATCCTGAGTTGGGTAGCCATGTGCTGGCGGTGCTGAATCGTATTGGCCAGCAGAGTGGCCCTGATTTGGCCAAGCGGTTGAAGTTGGTTGGGCGTGAGCGGATGTGTGATCTCGGCGGTGGCGCCGGGACGAATGCGATTGCGTTCTGCCAGGTGTATCCCGATCTGCATGCGACGGTTTTCGACCTTCCGGAAACGCTGAAGCTGACGGAAAAAACAGTGAAAGAGGCAGGTCTGGAATCACGGATCACCCTGCACCCTGGTGATTTCAACCGCGATCCACTCGGAGGACCCTACGATGTGGTCCTGATGTCGGATATTCTACATTATCAAACCTTTGATATGAATCAGGATCTGGTCAAGAAGGTATATGGCGCTCTGGCGCCGGGCGGGCGGTTGGTCATTAAGGATCGATTCTTGGACGAAGCCGGAACTGGCCCGGCCTGGACGACGGCCTTTGCCGTCCACATTCTCGTCAACACCCAGAAGGGGAGCTGCTTCCAAGCCAGTGAAGCCATGCAATGGCTCCACACGGCCGGGTTCGGCTCTGTGGTGGAACTGGAGAAGACGGCGGTGGTGCAGGGGGTGAAATCGCGTGAAACGTGAAGTGGCGCTCGTGAAGCGCAACTTACGGCAAGACGACTATGGGCACGATGACGAGATACGTTTCACAAAAGACGAGCGACGAAGAGTAGGCGATGGATTGGTTGCGAGAACCAGGATTCTTTGGGACCCATGCGACGGTCGGAGCGGACCTCAGTCAGCTGATGGCCACGCTCTTTACCGGACTCTTTGTCATCGGATGGTTTCAGGCACGTAAGCGAAAGGCCGATGCGCACCATTGGCTGATGTTGGGCGGCATGATCGCCATGTTGAGCTTCTTTATCGCATACTATCTCTTTCGGCAGCTGGGGGTTCTGGCTTTTGAGGGGAAGGAAGGGTTCGGCGGCTCGCAATCACTGTATGACTACGTCTTCATCCCGGTACTGACCCTTCACATTATCCTGGTCATCATCGGGCTGATCATGGCGGTGTACATGATGGTGTTGGGGTTTCGTTCTCAGCAATTCATCGACGGGGTGCGGTCGCTCCGGGAGTCACGGCTCATGACCACGTGGAAGAAGATCGGAATCGTGTTCGGGGTTGTGGCCGTGATCGTATTGGGGTTGTTTTTTTCGCGCGTGGCAACCGCCGGATTTTCGATGCGCAAGATGGAGGTCTACCTGATCTTCCTTGCGCTCGTTGCCTTTGTGTTCGCGATTGAGATGACGATCCAGCGAATCTGGCCGGACGGCGCACGGCGGCATCGGGCGCTGGGCCGATTCACGATGGTCATCTACTGTGTGCTCTTTATGACCGGAAGTTTCACCTATACGATGTTATACATCCTGTACCCAGGTAAGATCGGATAAACCGATGAACAGTCCCTTACTTTTCACCTTTCACCCCTCACTAGAGAGATCATGCTGACCTGCGGTTGTGGTCGCTGGATGCATGCGGAGGGGATCGAGGAACGGACTTCTGATGATGGCGCAGGCCAGTGGTTCATCCGGTCTGAGTGTAGAGGCTGCGGCTTAAAAGTTGGTGTCGATATGCCAGGAGGGCAGCCGAACCAGTTGGTTGATCGGTTGATGTGGACCGACGAAGCCTTGCACCGACGAGACCGGATGCCGCCGTACCTCGCGGCACTGGTCAGGGAAGAGGTGGAGCAGGAGGCTCGTCAACGAAACATTCCTGTCATCACCTACGAGCTGTTGCTTCAGCCTCGGGGGAGCGACCGTGTTGAGTGGGATCCTGAGGCTGAGCGACGATTGGATCGGGTTCCGGCTGCGGTTCGTGCCATGGCTCGGATCGAGCTGGAGCGGACGGCGGCTGATCGCGGATTGTCTCGCATTACCGTGTCGCTGATGGAAGAGATCAAAGCGAAATATTTTGGAATGGCAGCTCAGAAATAGTGAAAAGTGAGATGTGAAAGGTGAAAAGTAGGAGGACAAGAATGATTCACCTCTCACCTTTTACCTTTCACGTTTAACAGGTTCAGCATGCTTCATCGAATGGCCTTGCGGGTGCTTCCGAGCTTGAGTCTAGCGGTGACGGAAGAGGCCGTGCGCAAGAGAAAACGCATCGTGATGTTTGTGCCGGGGCTGATCGCCTTCGGGGTCTATCGGCTTGCCAAACATCTTGTTCCGATCGCCGAGCCTCTGGTGCTCTTGGCCGTGAGTGCGCTGGTCGCAATGGTGACGGCAGCCTTGGCCTATCGGGTCGGGCGTGCTGCCCCCTGGGCGGAGATCATGCGCCACGATGGCGTCCGGTTGCTCAGCTGGCTCGTCGGATGGACCGGTGCCGTCTATGGGATTCAGCTCTCCCTCCTGGTGCTGACTCTCTTGTGGATCATGAGCTATAGCTATCTCCAGCACCCGGATGGACCGGCGATGATGGCCATCATCATCTCCTGTACATCCGTCGCACGTGATGCCTTTGAAATCGGACATGTACGCCGGCTCGCGCAAATGGGGCGACCCTTTCTCACGTTCCCGGACGGAGAGCCCCTCCGGCTGTTGCTGCAGCACAAGGCCGGGCAGCTGGGGCCGTGGGTCCTTGCCGGACTTGCGCTTGGTGCGCTGGCATCAATTCCTGGGCTGCTCATTGCAGACGTTCAAGGAGCGGCGTTGGCCCAGTTATTCGCCGTGACCGTTCTTGGCGGCGGGGTGACTCTCTGCGCGTATTTCGGCGGACTCTATCCATCTACTCCGTGGGTGCAGACGCTTCGCCGGACAGCACCGGGTGAGCTGATGAAATATTGGTGGTGGCCTGGAATGGCCTTTGCCTCGACCTATTATCTGGTTGCGATGGGATTGCTGCTGTTTGTGATGAGACAGCCCACGATGACGCCGGGCTCGGCTGCTGTGATGGGGGCGATCGTGACAGCCATTATGGCGCTGTATGGGTACTATCTGGGTGATCGCCGGCATGTTGAAGATGAACAGGCACCCCAACTGTCGAGTGGCATGTTACGGTGCCCGTTTGTAATGGGGATTCTGGGAAAGACCATCGGTTCCACCGATGCAACCGGGGAGTTGGCACTCGGTAAGACCGGGATAAAGGGGTAGGTCTATGGGCCAAGGATTCAGGATGAACAGTTTTCTGTTTCGCGTGGTGATGTGTATCGGATTCGTCTTAATCACCCTTGGCTTTCTGGGGAGTGGCACTGATCTGTCCTTTGCCGACTCATCCACGGATGTGTATTTCGGAACCGAGGGAATTCCGCAGGGGCCGGCGGCTCCCACTCCTCAGGAAACGGTCTATCCTCAAGTCGGTTCACTGGATAGTCGGTTGCTTGTGTGGTTCGTGACGCAGCAACATACCTATTTCGGCGGATTCGTTCTCGCCTTGCCGTTGTTTTGTGCCTTACTCGAGTTTTTGGGGTTGATCACGAAAAAGCCGGCCTTGGCCCTTCGTTACGATGGCTTGGCGAGGGATCTCGCGAAGGTGGCGGTCCTGGCTATGTCGGTGACGGCACTGATCGGTAGTCTGATGTTGACGATGTTCATCATGCTCTATCCGAGTTTCATGAAGTATATGGGCGGGACATTCAAAGGATTCATGCCTGCCTACGCCGCCGTATTTTTCGGAGAAGCGCTGCTGCTGATCGTCTACTACTACGGTTGGAACCGGATGACAGACCGCGGCATGAAATGGATTCACGCCGCGATCGGGATTCTGACCAATATTGTGGGGACCGCATTGCTGATGATGGCCAACGCCTGGTCTGCGTTCATGATGTCGCCCGCCGGGGTCGATGCGCAGGGGCGGTTTCTCGGAAACGCGTGGCATCTGTTGCACTCCGCCCTCTGGAACCCTCTGAATGTCCATCGTTTCCTGGCGGACATGATGTCCGGCGGAGCGGTGGTGCTCGCCTATGCCTGTTACCGATTTTTTACCAGCAAGACCGACGAGGAGCGTGCCTATTTTGATTGGGTCGGCTATGTGTTTCTGTTCGTGACGGTCTGTGCCCTCATTCCCATGCCGTTCGCCGGGTACTGGCTGATGAAGTCGGTTTTCGTGTTTCGTCAGACCATGGGGGTCACGATGATGGGCGGCCTGCTCACCTGGCTTTTTGTGGTGCAGGCCCTCTTGATCGGTGTCTTGTTTTTGGGGATCAATTACTATCTGTGGCAGAGCATGGCGCGGATCAAGGGAGGAGAGCGATATCAGCCGTATTACCAAATCCTTCTGGGCGTGTTGATGCTGGCGCTCTTCATTTGGTTGACGCCGCATACGCTGCTGACGTCTGCCAGTGAGGCCAAGGCGATGGGAGGCGCGCAACATCCGGTCATCGGCAACTACGGGGTCATGTCGGCCAAGAACGGAGCGGTCAATATCCTGATCCTCGTGACCGCGCTGAGCTTCCTCTATTATCGTCGCGCGAATCGAACCATGACCATTTCCTGGGTCAACACCGGAAATACTGTGATTGCGGTGCTCTACGTGGTCGGCGCCATCAACATCGTGTGGTTGTCCATCTATGGATTCTATTTGCCGGCGAAAATTCGCGTCGGTCTGTCCGCTCCGCAGGCGTTCACCACGTTCACGGTTATTCTGGTCGGAGTGGTGATCAATCGGGTGATGCTCAGGCGTGCGGTGGTGCATGGCCCGATTCAGTGGGGAAAGATCCCGCTGCGGGGCATGGTCGGGTTATTTGGGTTGGCGGCATCGTTCAGTTGGGTGATGGGGTTGATGGGATACATCCGTTCCTCGGGGAGACTATCATGGCACGTCAGCGAATTGATGGCCGATGTCTCGCCCTGGGCCTTCACTCCGGACCTCCAATATGCGACCAAAATGGTGACACTGAACATGGTGGTGTTCTGGGCGGCGGTTCTCGCATTGTTCTGGATGTGCGAACGAGGGCAGCAGCCGGTGATGGTTGAGGATGCGAGTGAGAAAGAGTCACCGTTACTGACTCCGATTCCGTCGCAAGAAACATAAGAAAGGGATTCAGGGCATGATACGGACTGTGTTGATGGCTGCGGCAGCCGTGCTCGGCTCAACCGTTCTCGTGATTGGGGTGACGCCTGCGATCACGGGAGAGCCGACGCTGGTACTGGAAGACTTCCAAGCAAAAGAGGCGGACGGGTTTCCTTCTTCGTGGGAACACGAAAACCAACGCAGTCAAACAAAAGGCCGTGACGCGTACAAGGTACGGACGGAGAACGGGGCAAGCTTTTTGTCGGCCAAGGATGCGGGGCAACGGATCAAGAAGAAGAAAATCGATTGGGATCCAAAGGCCTATCCGGTTCTGACCTGGCGCTGGCGTCTGACCAAGGCGGCGACCGGAAACGAGCCGCTCGCGGCCGTCTATGCCTCGCTCGATACGGATCTCCTGTTTATTCCGGTGTTCACGAAATATGTCTGGAGCGAATCGAAACCGGACGGCACCTTGACCGAAGGTGGGATGTTCAGCGGATCGGAGATCGTTGTCCAGTCTGGGACGAAGGAGATCGGACAGTGGTTTGAAGAGCGGGTCAATGTGTACGAGGATTTTAAGCGGATTCATAAGCATGAGCCGGCCGAGAAGGCCTGGGGGATTTCTATTATCGCCGCGCCTGGGGTGGAGATCGATTTTGGCCCGCTCGTCGCCCTTCCGGGGAAGTGACACATGTGTGGGCTCTGAGAGATGAGCGTGATGGAGAGTCGCAAGGTCGTAGATATTGCCCTTGGGATCGTTGTGATGGGGACCGTCGGGACCCTGATTGGGACGACGATGGGTGGGGGGCTGATGCCGGTTGCCGTCCTCGTTGGGCTTGGCCTCGGTGTGGTGATCGGCTTTCTTGGTGGTCGCCGGTTTCTCGTGAGCATTCTGGCCGGCACGGTCATTGGCGGGCTGTTAGCCTGGATGTTGGCCGGTCCTGACCGGATCTGGGTTGGCGCTGGGGCTGGAGCGGCCATGGGCGGCTTTCTTGGCGTCCAGATTTCAATGTTGCTCGATGTGCGTGCAGCGAAGAAGGCGGCGGAGCAGGCTGGAACCTCGCCGTCATAGGGTCCATGGGTATTGATTGTCGAGGTATGTGTGGAAAATAAAGGTGTCTTAGTCGGCTCCATTATCTTCGTGTTTGCGTCATTCTTTCTCATGATCGGTCTGTTGGCCTACGAATCCTACAAGGCCAAGCAGATGAAACAGCTTGCGGCGTCAGTGCAGTCCGAAGCGCGACCGACGGCCAGTAGTCTGCCCACTCAGGATTTCTCCATGTACAAGACCAAGATTGGAGACGAAGGGCGGGAAATGGTGCAAGTTCCGGAAGGGCCGTTCACGATGGGAAGCAATGACGGGGATCCCGATGAGGCGCCTGAGCATCAGGTCTATTTGAAAGGGTTCTATATCGACCGGAACGAGGTCACGCAACAAGAATATCAGCGGTTTGCCAAGATGACGAAGCGGGGGATGACGAGAATCGAGGTGTTTGACGATGATCAATCAAAAATCTTGAAGCCAGAGTTTGCGGCGATGAGTGTCTCGTGGGATGAGGCGGCGGCCTACTGCAAGTGGGCGGGGAAGCGTTTGCCGACGGAAGCGGAATGGGAGAAAGCCGGTCGGGGTGAGAGTAGGCGACGATATCCCTGGGGAGACAAGTTTGTCATCAATGCGGCCAATGTGGATGGGACGGAAGATGGCTATAAGTATCTGGCTCCTCCCGGATCCTTTGAGGCTGGGCGCAGTCCTTACGGCATTCACGACATGACGGGAAATGTGGCGGAGTGGGTCGAGGATTCCTACGACGAGCATTACTACAAGAAATCTCCGTTTCGTGATCCCAAGGGGCCGGACAATGCAGATTTGAAAGTCGTACGGGGAGGCTCTTGGAGGGAGACGGAGCATCAGGCAAGGTTGTCAAAGCGGTTTGCCGCTAAACATTGGCGTACTGATGTCACGATCGGTGTCCGCTGTGCGAGCGATTTAGATCCAGCTTCGGCTGGGAGCTGAGTGATAGGCCGGCATGCTCGAGTCAAAATTTAAACTTGTCTTCTTGTTGGTGGTCTTGGCCTGCGCGGCCATGCCCATCGTAGCCATTATGCGGGGGACTACGGTCACGCCGTATGAGAAGCCGACGTCTGATACCACTGCCGAAGTCGTGTCGATGGCGGACAGTGCTCCCGGAGAAGAACCTCTTTCTGGCGAGATGGTCACGATTCCGGCGGGGCCGTTCGTTCGTGGAACTGAGGGCGGAGGCTTCGATGAACGTCCGCAACGAACCATTTATCTGGATGCGTTCGCGATTGATCGGTACGAGGTGACGAACTACCAGTATCAGCAGTTTGTGGTGGCCACGGGGCATCGAAAACCAGGACTCCCTTCGCGCTATGCCAAGAGTGGGGCCAAGGTGCGTGGGATTAATCAGCCCATCGTCTATGTGTCCTGGGAAGACGCGGACGGATATTGTCGTTGGAAGGGCAAGCGGCTTCCGACCGAAGCTGAGTGGGAAAAGGCTATGCGCGGCACGGATGGAAGGCTCTGGCCATGGGGGGATCAGGAGCAACCTGGTGGGGCGAATTGGGCTCGTGTGCAGGATGGGTATGAAGCGTCGGCGCGTGTGGGCACATTTCAGAGCGACAAGAGTCCCTATGGAGTGATGGATGGTGCCGGCAATGTCATGGAGTGGGTGGCTGATTGGTACGATGAGACTTACTATAAGAGTTCACCGGATCACAATCCACCGAGCCCCGAGTATGGCACCTATCGGGTGCTTCGCGGGGGAGGATATACGACAGCAGGTGGCGATGTTCGGATTACCAGCCGAAGCAAGATGATGCAAGATTTTCGAGATGAAACGATCGGATTCCGCTGTGCAAATTCAACCGCCGGTACGATGGGGGAAGAGAAGGAAAAACCAGAAGAATTTACAGGAAATCAAAGTAGTAGAGGATCAAAAACACGGCCAAAATGATGTTGACAACCATTCCAGCCAAAACTATAATGTCAAACACTTTTGAGTTTTTCGACACAATTTCCTCTCTGATTCGCGTTAGAAGTTGAGAAATTTTGATAACACAGGGCCGGGTGCCTGTCAAGAAAATGCAGTAATTCTGAATTCTATCCCTTACCAACTATCTTGATCTGGAGTGAAATGACGATGGCAACAGCTACCCCTGATAGCGAGCTTAAAGTAAAAATTGGGAAGATGATTTTCTACATTACCTTAGCTGTTGGGCTATGGTTTTTTTACTGGTTTGCCGGTATTCAGTGCCCTTGTTGAGTCGTGAGCGGAGGTTTGTCTTGTGTGGGGGTCTGCCCGGCGTAACTGATTGATGGCATTGGTCGACAGAAGAGAGGAAGAAGCTGATGAGCGCGCTTAACAATCCAGTCATAGCACTTGTTGTTTCTCTTATTATTACCGTTGGTTATTTTGTGTTGGTTGACCACTACCTCATGGATATGCAGGGGCTGGACTTTTGGTATCTCTTCAAAAACTGAGCCCTCCTGAAGGTGTTGTCAGGAATTCTGAAAAACATACATTTAACGTAGGGTATTAAGGAGGTATTCCATGGGCCTTTTAGTCGGCAAGCGCATATTTTCGATCGTGGCGCTCTGCATGATGGTCGGCCTCCTTCTGCTTCCGGTCGTCGTGGCGTTGCCTTCACTGGCTATCGGTGAAGAGACTCATGCGGGCGATGCGGCAAAGAAGGACGGGGATAAAGTCGAAAAGGGTCGGGATGTCTATTATAAGACTGAGGGCATCGTGTCCGGTGCTCCCGCTCCTAAGACGACGGATGGTGTGAAGGACTATCCGAGATATAACTTCGAAAGTCGCGTGTTGCTCTGGTTTGCGAACCAGCAGCATCTCTATTACGGCAGCTTTGTGTTGGCCGTGCCGATTTTCTGCATGATCATCGAGTTTATGGGAGTCGTGACGAAGGATAAAGCGCTCGCGAAGCGCTACGATCAATTGGCGTATGACTTTATTAAGATCAGTCTGACCGCCTACTCTCTCACTGCTATTCTGGGAGGTATTCTGATCTTTACCTTCCTGACTCTGTATCCGGCCTTCTTCTCATATTTGTCGGGCATATTCCGTCCTGTCATGCACATCTACGCGTTGATGTTTGTGGCGGAGAGCGGGACTCTCTACATCTATTATTATGGATGGGACAAGATGAGAGAGGGGTTCTTGAAGTGGATCCATTTGAGCATGTCGGTGGTCTTGAACGTCATCGGAACATTGCTCATGTTCCTCGCCAACTCGTGGATCGGTTTCATGATGTCGCCCGCCGGCGTCGATGAGCAGGGCCGGTATCTCGGGAATATTTGGCATGTGATTCACACCGCACTGTGGAACCCCCTTAACCTCCACCGAATCCTGGGTAATATGGCGTTCGGCGGTGGTGTAGTCGCGGCGTATGCTGCGTACAAGTTCTTGGCCTCAAAAACGGATGAGGACCGAGCTCATTATGACTGGATGGGTTACATCGCGATGGCGCTGGGGGTTGCGTTCCTGATTCCATTGCCCTTTGCCGGTTATTGGCTCATGCGCGAGGTTTACGCCTATCGTCAGCAGATGGGGATTACGTTAATGGGTGGTCTGCTTGCCTGGTTGTTTATTATTCAGGCCACGATGATCGGAATCCTGTTCTTGAGCACCAATTACTATCTCTGGCAGGCCATGGGTCGTATGCGTGGGGCAGAGAAATATCAGCGGTACATCAAGTACCTGGTCTTCCTGCTTGCCTGCGGCTTTATAGTTTTCATTACTCCGCACACCATGGTGATGACTCCGGCGGAGCTGAAGGCCATGGGAGGTCAGCAGCACCCAGTGTTAGGTAACTATGGGGTTATGTCCGCGAAAAACGGGGGCATTAACGTCATTATTACAACCACGGTGTTGAGCTTCGTCTGGTATATGCGAGGCAACAAAGTCTCAACCGTATCTTGGGCGAAGTTTGGGAACATCTTTATGGGTGTGTTCTTTGGCTGCGCCTATTTCAACATTATATTCCTTGCGGTGTACGGATATTATATTCCGGCAAACGTTCGGGTGGGTCTCTCTGTTCCTCAGGTGGCGACGACCCTGTCCTGTCTCTTCTTCATGTTTGCGCTGAACAGCTTCATGATGAAGGGGGCCAAGCAAATGGGGCCGATCGAGTGGGGGAAAATTTCCGCTCGCTCGCAATACGCTCTTATTATGTTGGCGACCGCGTTTACCTGGATGATGGGATTGATGGGTTATATTCGCTCATCAGTCAGGCTCTTTTGGCATGTCAATGAGATCATGCGCGACAATTCTCCTTGGGCCTACACCCACACGGTAGGATTTGCCGCCAATATGATTTCGGCCAATGTGTTGTTTTTCTGGATTACGATTCTCTTTGTTTTCTGGTTGGGTAGCTTAACGGCGAAAAAGGTTCCGGTTGAGTCCAAGGCTGGAATTCCTGGTAGTGTTCCGCAGCCGGCGCCCAGTCATTAACCTGTGTCTTCTTTGATAGTCGGCTCAACTGACGGGTGGGGACATGTTCTCGCCAGTGTTGTAGCTGTAGGAGGTCACGACCTTGGGTAATTTGATTGCAGAAGCACTGTCAATGGGTTGGGTGGCCCTGGCCATCCTTGCGGGTCTGCTGGTTTATTTTCAAGTAAGCATCAGCGACCCTGCTGCGAAGAAGCGCGCAGTATTTAAGACGTTTATTGGGATTATCTCCTGCTTCCTTCTCTTTATGGCGATCGCCAACTATAAGACGAACTTCTATGGCGAAAGCCGGTTGCTTCCGGTCTCATTGGTGATGATTACAGTGACCACCTTTATTATGGCGCTGTACTTCACCAACCTGAGCGCCCTCCTGAAGATCGGTGGCATGATGTTCTTCGTGGCAGCCTTCCTATCCGGTTATGGGAACTGGCTTCCCCAAGTGGAAGGTGGCTTTCCGCCGGTAGAAGAAAAGGTTACATGGGAAACCATGTCCACTCAGCAGCTCGCTGACAAGGGTGAGGAGATTATCTTTGGCGGCGTCGGAAAGAATAAGGAGCAAGGCGCGATCGGTAAGGGGCAATGTCCGCTTTGCCATGCCTTCCACGCTGGGATGCTCGGTGAGCGGGCGCCGAACTTGTTGGGCTTGCCGACTCGCAAAGAACGATTGGAAGACCCCAAGTATTCTAAGGGTAACCCGTCTAAGCGCGAGTATTCCGTGAAGGAAGCATTCCCTGGCTCAGGTACTGCTGAAACTGTGCAGGAGTATATCGCAGAATCACACGCCTGTCCTAGTTGCTATGTCGTTGCCGGCTATGGGGTAAAGGGCACGAACGATAAAGAAAGCCCGATGCCCTCGATCCATAAGCCACCGATATCTCTCAGTCTCGCAGAGCTTGCGGCGGTTGACACATGGATGTATGCCCGCGAGGGAGTCGAGCCTCCTTCATTCGATGAAATTGTGAAGTCGTACGAGAAGTTTGTTCCTGAAGCGGACCGTCCTAAGCAAGCGGACGACAAGCCCGCAGGGGCTACGTCATTGCTGGCAGATGGTTCAGAGCCTGTTGATCAAATTTTTGCCAAGGCCCAGTGTGTGTCGTGCCATACCATCCCTGGTATCCCTGGAGCCACCGGCACAATTGGTCCGAAGCTCGAAGAGGGGACGACGGCCCCGCAACGTATTAAGGATCCAACCTACAAGGGCACGGCAAAGTCAGCTGCTGAATATATCATGGAGTCCATCGTTGACCCGAGCGCCTATGTTGTGAAGCCATTCCCGGATAAGACGATGCCGGCTATCTTTGGCCAAAAATTGAGCGCTGGAGCATTGAAGAAAATCGTTGACTACTTATCGCAAGTGAAAACCGGAGCGCCGCCACCAAAGGTTTCTTAGAATCCGGTTGTCTGTCATGCGGAGAGTAAAGGGAGTTTGCCGATGAAAGCATTGATGTCTCTTGGTGCCTTGATAGGAGTAGCGGGGCTGCTCCTGTTGGGTGGAATGACCTTCGATGTTGTTCCGTCCAATACCGTGCGATTGGTCGAAGGGTATATGCCGATCCAACTGCTGCTTGAAGTGGCATGCTTCGTGATCGGTTTTACCGGGTTGAGCTATATGATGAGTGCGATGGGGATGGCTTTCCCGAGGTTTTGGCAGGGAATCGGGTTCTGGATATTTTTGATGGTCTATCTCAAGTATCGGGTCTATCCACCAATCCCCTTCAGCGTGCGTGCGATGTATGGAACGGTGGGACTTGTCGCGGTGTTCATGTGGGTGTCTGCCAATGAAGAGGATTGGAAGAAGTTTAAGCAGCCGATCATGAACGTCCTTGACGCACAGACAGGAATGAACAGGCTCCTTAGGTATGTGTACCTCGTACTTATTCCAATTCTTATTGGGGGGTTTTCCTTCAACGCCATGATGCCGAAGTCTGAAGAGCCAATCGAGCTTAGGACGGTGCATCCTGCGCCCCCTGCCAGCACAAAGGTCCATGGGAAGACGTACACACTTCAGACTTCACAGAACCCCTATCGGGTCAACCCGGAAGGTAAGTACGACCAGGAGTTTTCCAACGCCAATATTGTGGAGCAGGGCATGGGGCGTTTGATGAAACCAAATGCCAATCCCTGGGATGAGAAGAACCAAGGCTATCTGAAGTACGTCAGAGAGGGTGGAGAGATTTTCTTCCAAAATTGCCATTTCTGCCACGGTGATAACCTGAATGGTCGAGGGCTCCACGCCTTTGCTTTTAATCCTATTCCAGCAAACTTTACCGATCCGGGTACGATCGCACAGTTGCAAGAAACCTTTATCTTCTGGCGTGTATCGAAGGGCGGTATCGGCTTGCCTAATGAAGGATTCCCATGGGCATCAGTTATGCCCCCATGGGAACAACACCTGACCGTGGATGAAATTTGGAAAGTCGTTTTGTTTGAATATTGGCACACCGGCTACTATCCACGGACTTGGGATTAGTCGCCATATCACTTGATAATGCCAAACCAAACATAATGAAGATTATGAGGCCAAACATGATGGACAGTATGACTCAGAAGGCCGGGATCATCGCGGCTGCAGCCTTCGGAGTGGTGTTAGTGTCTACTGCGGGATATTCATCGGTTTCAGCGCAAGGACTCCCTGAAGGCTTCAAAAAAGGTGAGCTCGCACCTGAACCCTCGGCAGAGATGATTGAAGCAGGGAAACGAGTCTATTTTACCAAGTGTGTGTGGTGTCACGGAGTAGATGGAGCCGGTGACGGACCTGGCGCCGATCGTCTCTGGCCTCGCCCGCGCAACTTCAATCAGGGGACTTTTAAGATACGGCATACAGCCAGTGGTGAGTTGCCATTGTTTGATGCCAAGAAGCCGATCCCAGGTCAAAACGATCTCTTCGAAACGGTGACGCATGGACTTCCTGGCTCTGCAATGCCCCCGTGGGAAGGCATCTTGAGCGAGGAGCAGCGGCAACAAGTCCTTTCTTTTGTGACGACCCAGCTTGTCAAAGATCGAAAATTCACGGATAAACAGTCAGAGTCTCAGACGGTGCTACAGTTGGCTGATTTGAAGCCAAAGCCAGCCACTGATGAAAGTAAGAAGCGCGGTGGTGAGTTGATCGTTGAGAAAAAGTGCGTGGAATGTCATGGGATGGAAGGTCGGGGTGATGGAAACGCCTTCAACCTGAAGGACGACTGGGGCTTCTCCATTCAGCCGGCCAATTGGCATAAGTGCTGGAATTTCCGCGGCAGCCGGCAAGACCCGTACAATGTGAGCAATATTTTTCGAACCTTCTCAACCGGTGTCAACGGGACACCGATGCCTTCATTTGCAGACAACACCAGCGTAGACGAACGTTGGGATATCGCCAATTTTGTCAACTCTCTCTGTGAAAGAGATTCATTGGGTAACCCATTACCCATTGATCCTCTGACTGATAAACCGAAAATCAATTTCGTCATTCCATCGGATATGGTCGAAGGTGAAATCCCGACCGATCTTGAGCATGAAGCCTGGAAAAAAGCTCCAAAGCGATACGTGGCGATGGGAGGGCAGATTACCCACAAGCCGAGAAACTTTGTGAATCGGCTCGATGATATTTGGGTCCGGTCGCTCTACAACGATAAGCACATTGTCTATCTGATTGAGTGGGATGATCGAACGAAGAGCGTGGCAGAGGGGAAGCTCCCTTGGGCTCCTACACAAGTCAATATCGATATCAAGGAGCAGGATCCCAAGACAGGAGAAGAAGGATCCATCGCGGCTCAGCAGAATAACTATGCGGTCTATAATGATGCGATTGCCATTGAAACCGCAGTCAAGTGGAAAGAGCTCCCAGCTCCGATTAAGCCGCGGTACTTGTTCGGTACGAACGAGCAGTACCCTATGGACATCGTGAAGTGGGAAGCAGACGGATCTCTTCGTGCCTTCAAAGGGACTGGCTGGGATAAGGACTTTGAAGAGCGTGATAATTACGAAGAGGCTATGAAGCTCCTGAAGGCCGAATGGGTCAATGGTCGATGGTACGTGATGATTCAGCGGCCAGTGGGAAATAAAAAGGATCAGGATTACGATGAGGATACCTTCTTTGAGGTGGGCCAGTATATCCCGACCGTCTTCTTTGCCTGGGATGGGCATAATGGTGATGCAGGACGGAAGATGGCCGTGTCGGCCTTCTACTACACCTTCATGAATCCACCGGTTCCACAGGAAACGTATATTTATCCGGTCGTTATCGCAGTCGGTGTGGTTCTTCTGGAGGGCTGGGTCCTGACCCGCCGTTCCAATAAGAAAAAAGGAAAGACGCTGTAGTTTCCTTTGAAACGCGAGTAGGGATTGTCAGCGTGAAGGGGGTGGGGTAACCCACCCCCTTTTTTATTTTCGTGAGTGATGGATTTATGATCTCCGATGTCACAGGGGTCCTTCTGGCAGGCGGAAAGAGCAGGCGGATGGGAGCCGACAAGCGTTTTCTTGCTGTGGGTGAGCAGACCCTCCTGGAGAGAAGTAGCAACACTCTTTCTCGGATTTTTGAACATGTCAGTATCGTTATTGCTCAGGATAGTCAGCCTCTCAAAACTCCTGTCCCGGTCCTTCGTGATCTGATTCCCTCGTGTGGAAGTCTCGGGGGGATGTATACCGGTCTGCATCAGGCTACGACGCCGTATGTCTTTCTCTCTGCTTGCGACATGCCCTTTATCCACGCAGATCTCATACAGTATATGGTTGACGCAAAAGACGAAGTGGATATTGTACTTGGCTATTGGAACGGTCGACCTCAGCCGACTCATGCGGTCTACAGCCGAAACTGTCTGTCGGTTGTGGAGGAGCTCATTCGAAACGGTGACCTCAAGCTACAGAGGCTCCTTGCAACCCCAGCACTCCGTGTTCGTCTGATCACGGAGGATGAGATTCGCAAAATTGATCCCGACGGACGATCGTTTCTGAACGTCAATACACCGTCCGATCTTGAACTCGCTCGCTCCCTCTGCGCTGATCCTATGGAGGACCGCAGCGATACCCCCCAGGAACACACATGACACGGTCGTTGGTCATTGTGCATCCAGGCTCCTTGGGGGATATCTTACTTGCAGTACCGGCCATACGACGGCTTCAGGCCCGCTATCCTGGGCGAGATACGTTACTCATTGCCCATGACTCTATCAGTAGATTGCTCGTGGCTTGTGGCATCATCAATGACTGGATGTCGTGGGACGGACCAGGTGGGGCTGGGCTCTTTTCTAGGGGCGCTCCACTACCGGGTGAGCTCACGACGTGGTTGAATCGATGTGATGCTGCAGTCGCATGGCTGGATGACAACACGGGCACTCTTCGCGACACTTTCCAGAAATTCCATGTCGCGCAAGTATGGATCGAATCTCCATCCTCTCCTGTCTTACGCACGAAGCATCAGAGCGATCGTTTTCTTGAAATCGTGGAAGAACCCGCTGGTGGTGGGTTGTCAGAGAGGTTCGTCCAAGTCTCTCCGAGTATTGTCGAAGAGGGCAGTGCCTGTCTTGAGCGTATCGGGATTCCGAGGGGACGGTCATTTGTGCTGGTGCATCCTGGAAGCGGCAGCGCGCATAAGTGCCTCCATCCAATCACCATTGCGGATATCATTCAGAGGCTTGATCAAAAGGGGCTGTTCCCGATTGTCATCGAGGGACCGGCTGATCAGCATGCGGTTGAACAGGTACTGGAGGTCATCAGGCCAAGACCTCCAATTCTTCGAAATCTTGAACTCACGGCGCTTGCCGGAATTCTGGTGCAAGCCAGATTCTGTCTCGGTCATGACTCGGGTGTGGCCCATCTGGCTGCTCTCCTCGGTGTTCGTACCGTTGCCGTCTTTGGACCAACCGACCCGGCTAGGTGGAGACCTCGTGGGGATCACGTGACGATTGTGCGAGGACCATCCTGTCTCTGTCCATCATGGGATGACGTGCGAGAATGTCATGAAAAGCCTTGCTTGGGTGTACCGGCGGATCAGATTTTCACGTCGCTCGAAGCCGCTGGATTAACATAGATTTGACCGGAACCCCTCGGAATTCAAAGTAAACCGCCTTGTCTCTCGCCATCCCATAATGCTAGAGTGCTCCGTTGATTTCCGTCTATTAGTCACGGCTGAGGAGAATCGTTTTGTCGCCAGGGATCGTGCAAGGAAAGGTCGCTACCGCTCTGCTTACGGCTCTCAATGGGGCAAAGCAAAAGGGGCAGCTGCGGACGCCGGTCTGGCCGACGGTGAGCCTGGATGCCCCCAAGCGACCGGAATGGGGAGACCTGGCCTCGACTGTGGCGATGTCATTGGCAGCTTCTGAGCAGAAGGCGCCTCATGACATTGCTCAGATCATTGTCGACAACCTTCCTGAGCGAGACCGGCTGTTTGATCGTGTGGAAATCATGAGGCCCGGGTTTTTGAATCTCACCGTCAAGCCGGCTCTTTGGCAGGAAGTTGTTCGAGAGATCGCGGCGCAGGGCCGGTCATATGGCCGGACAGATATTGGAGCCGGCCGTCGAGTGTTGGTTGAGTATGTGAGCGCCAATCCGACTGGTCCGTTGCATGTCGGCCACGGCAGAGGAGCTGCGGTCGGACAGGCCGTCGTCCGGTTATTGAACGCGATCGGGTACGATGCCGTGGGCGAGTATTATATCAACGACGCCGGACGACAAATGAAATTGCTGGGCGCGTCCGTCTATGCTCGGTACCAAGAATTGTCCGGACGGACTATTGCATTTCCCGAAGACGGCTATCACGGTTCGTATATTACAGCGGTGGCCCAGCAGATCAAGGCCCAGCTCGACAGTGTTGCTGAAAAGCTGAATCCTGTCGATCTTGAAGCTCGCAGTCGGTCGCTTGCGTATGAAATATTGCTGGGACTGATCCGTGAGGATCTTCGGTCGTTTGGCATCGAGATCCAATCCTGGTTCAGCGAAGCGTCCCTTCTGGAATCCAAAGCCATTGAGCAGGCGTTGGATGAATTGAAAGCCAGGGAGCTTGTGTTCCACCAAGAGGGTGCCTGGTGGTTTCGGGCGTCCCTGTACGGCGATGAAAAGGACCGTGTTGTCAAAAAACAGGATGGTGAGTATACGTACCTGGCTTCCGATATCGCCTACCACTATGACAAGCTGCGGCGTGGCTATGATCTCCTGATCAATGTGTTCGGTGCCGACCACCACGGGTATGTTCCACGCATGCAGGCCGTCATGCAGGCCTACGGACATCCGAAAGATCGTCTCCAGGTCGTGTTGGTTCAGCTGGTGAAGCTGCTCCGGGACGGCGTCGAAGTGAAGATGTCCAAGCGGACCGGTGAGTTCATCACCATGCGGGAAGTAATTGATGAGGTTGGGGCTGATGCGGCGAAGTTTTATTTTCTCATGCGGGACTCCAAAACCCACTTGGAGTTTGATTTGGAGTTGGCCAAGCAGCGTTCCAGCGACAACCCGGTGTACTATGTGCAGTACGCTCATGCAAGAATTTGCAGCCTCTGGCGTGTCGCGTCCGAGCGGGGTATTACCCGTCCGTCCGCGAGCGAGGCGGACCTCACGGTGCTTACGGATCCGGACGAGTTGGGCCTGATCAAGAAGTTGGCTGCGTATCCCGAGGTGCTTCAGGCGAGCGCGCTGGCCTTTGAGCCGCACCGGGTGACGTATTACCTTCAGCAGTTGGCGGCGCTCCTGCACACATTCTATAACAAGCACCGGATTCTCCCTCCGGCTGGTGAGCCCGATGCTGATGCGCCGGTGGCGGCTGAAGTGCTCACACCCAGCCGTACGGCCGCACGGCTGGTCTTGATGGCAGCGGTCCAGCAGGTGATTCACAATGGGCTAGACGTGTTGGGGCTGTCGGCTCCTGAACAGATGTAGTTCACCACCTTCCACGAACGATGATGCAATACGACATTCACCACCCCGACCCACATAGCAACGGTCGCATCGGTCAGTTGACGACAGGCCATGCCACGATTGAGACTCCGGCGTTCATGCCGGTGGGATCTCTGGGGCCGGTGAAGGGGCTTGAACCGAAGGATCTGCAGGAGTTAGGGTTTGGCTTGATGCTCAATAATGCGTACCATCTGTACCTGCGTCCTGGGCACAAGATCGTCGCAGACATGGGCGGGCTCCATGCCTTTACCGGCTGGTCCGGGGCCATTCTCACGGACAGCGGAGGATTTCAGATTTTCAGTTTGGCGAAATTGTGCGCGATCACGGATGATGGCGTCACATTTCAATCGCATATCGACGGTTCGACGCATGTCATCACACCGGAGAAGGCGATCGAGATTGAGGAGGCGTTAGGGGCCGACATTATTATGGTGCTGGATCAGTGCGTGGCGCTTCCTGCAGACCGAGAGGTTGTGCAGGAGGGAGTGCGCCGGACCAAGCTCTGGGCAGAGCGCTGTCAAACGGCGCGTCGTCGGACGGACCAGGCGTTGTTCGGGATCGTTCAGGGTGGATTGGAGGCTGATGTACGCGTCACATCGGCCAGGGATCTGGTGACGTTGGGGTTCGAGGGCTACGCCATCGGGGGATTGTCCGTCGGGGAGAGTAAGGCGGATATGTATAGGATGCTCGACGTCACGGTTCCGGAATTGCCGGAATCGAAACCTCGATATCTGATGGGTGTGGGACTCCCGGAAGACTTGGTCGAGGGCGTGGCTCGAGGGGTCGATCTCTTTGACTGCGTCGTTCCGTCGCGCCACGGGAGAACGGGGTCGCTTTTTACCACGTCAGGGCGGGTGGTGATTAAGCAGGCGAAATATGCGGATGATGAACGGCCGATCGATCCCGATTGTGGGTGCCCGGTGTGCGCCCGGTATTCTCGGGCGTATCTGCATCACCTCTTCATGGTCAAAGAGATGTTGGGGGCTCGACTCAACACGATCCACAATCTTTGGTATTTTTCCGAGTTGATGCGCGGGATTCGAGACGCCATGCGGGAGAAGAGGTTTCCGGCCTTCCGCGAAGCCTTTTATCGTCACCGTGATCAATCGAGCGCAAGAGAAGGTTCAGGGGACGGTGAGTCGAACGCTCACCGCGAATGCGAAAATAGTCATCAGACATAGAAGGGAAGATGTGCGATGTTGATGGAATCACTGGCATGGGCGGAAGGAACGGGCGGGGCAGCTGCGGGTGGCGGAGCAGGAGGGTTTCTGTCGTTGATTCCCTTTCTGCTCATCTTCGTGATTTTTTACTTTCTCCTCATTCGGCCCCAGCAACAGAAGCAAAAGCAGCAACAAACGTTGTTGGACGCCATTAAAAAGGGCGACAAGGTGGTGACCACCTCAGGCATTTGGGGAACCATCACCAATCTTGGGAAAGATACCGTCACGCTGCAAATCGCCGACAATACCAAGATCAAGATGCAGCGGGAGAATATTTCCCGACTGCGCACGGAAGATGAAGATAAAGATAAAGATAAAGAATAGCGCTGCGTTGGCCAAACAGGATAAGGGGTTGGGGGCGAGATGAAAAAAGTAGGTGGGCGCTTATGGTTGTTGGCACTGGTGTTGGTGGGATCGTTCGTCTCATTTCTTCCTTCCTACCCGCCGCTCTATCAAGCCATGCCGAGCTGGTTGAAGGCGGTTCTGCCGAACAAGGGCATTACCTTGGGGTTGGATCTGCAGGGCGGCATCCATATGGTACTGGAGGTGGATGAGGATCGTGCCGTGGAAATCGCGGTGGATCGATCGGTCACGGCGTTGCAAGACCTCCTGACGGAGAAGAAGATCGTCGTCGACTCGGTCAAGCGGGTCGGACATGAACACATTACGATTCAAGTCCCAAATGCCGAGGCCAAGGCGTCCACCCAAAAGCTGGTCGATAGCTTCCCGAGCTTCGTCGAAAACGAATCGGCGGAATCAGCGGCGACGGTTGTATGGGTGTTGCGCGAGGCGGAGACCAAGCGCATCAAGGATTCGGCGATCAATCAAGCATTGGAAACGATCCGAAACCGAATTGATCAATTCGGGGTCGCGGAACCGATCGTACAGCGGCAGGGCTTGAAGCAGATCGTCGTCCAGCTCCCGGGCGTCAAGGATCCCAAGCGCGCCAAGGATTTGATCAAGGAAACCGCGTTGCTCGAATTCAAAATGTTGGATGAAGACATCCGGCTGGACTTGCCGGGGCATGTGACGAAGGACAAAGAGGCTGAGGTGCTGCAGCAGTTTGAGAGCAAACTGCCTGAAGGCGATCAGATCTTGTTCGAGCGGGTGGTTGACAAGGACACGGGGGTTGAATTTCGCGCCCCCTACGTGGTCAAGAAACGCGTGATGTTGACCGGCGATGTCCTGAGCGACGCACGGGTGGCCATCGGCCAATTCAACGATCCGTACGTGTCGATCACCTTCGATTCCAAGGGTGGGCAAGAGTTCGAGCGCATCACTGCGGAACATGTCAAAAAGCGCATGGCCGTGGTGTTGGATAACACTATTTATTCCGCGCCGGTCATCCAAGAACGGATTGCCGGAGGGCGGGCGCAAATTACAGGGACGTTCACCACGCAGGAGGCCAACGATCTGGCCATCGTGCTGCGGGCCGGCGCCCTCCCGGCACCGTTGAAGATCGTTCAAGATCTGACGGTGGGCCCGTCGTTGGGGCAGGACTCCATCGACAAGGGGGTGAGGGCGACCTTGATTGCTGGGGTCATGGTCGTCGTGTTCATGATGGTGTATTACCGTCTGTCCGGGCTCATTGCGGATTTTGCATTGGCCTTGAATCTCATCTGTCTGATGGGGGCGTTATCGGCCCTCACGGCGACGTTGACACTCCCGGGGATCGCCGGCATCGTGTTGACGATTGGGATGGGGGTCGACTCGAACGTCTTGATCTTTGAGCGCATTCGAGAAGAGCTTCGAAGTGGGAAGGCGGTGCGGTCGGCTATCGATGCGGGGTACGACAAGGCCTTGCTCACGATTATCGACTCACACGTCACGACCTTGATTACGGGAGTGGCGTTGTTCCTCTTTGGAACCGGGCCGATCAAGGGATTTGCCGTGACGCTCTGCTTAGGCATCGCGATCAATCTCTTTACGGCGTTGGTCGGGACGAAAGTGATTTTTGATCTCTTGTATCAGAAGCAGAAGGTTGAAGCGCTGAGCATTTAACCATGACGCCATCGGTACTGGCTGTCGAAGGTAAGGCTTAGGGCTATCAAAAGGGAGCGCGCATGTTAGAGATTCTGGGGAAAACCAACATTGACTTCATGGGCAAGCGACTGTTCGCTTTTTCCTTTTCGGGCGTCATGGTGCTGCTTGGGCTGATCGCGCTCGTGCAGATTGCGCGAGGGGCCGCCAATCTTGGGATCGACTTTGCCGGGGGGACCGCGGTTCAACTGAAGTTCGACCAGCCTGTCCGGATAGACGAAGCGAGAAAGGTGCTGGAGACCAACGGTCTCAGTGACACGGAATTACAGGAATTCGGGCAGGACAATAAGCTGCTCATCCGAGTCAAGGCGTCCACGACCATTGAGGAAAAAGTTGCGGAACGTGTGGTGGCCATCTTCTCCAAGGAGTTCCCCAACAATAAGTTCGTGGTCGACTCCACCACCGAGATCGGCCCGACCATCGGCAAGAAACTTCAAGGAGATGCGCTCGTGGCCATCGTCATCTCGTTTGTGGGCATTATTCTGTACATTGCGGCTCGATTCGAGCTGCGTTTTGGAGTCGCAGCGGCGCTGGCGACCTTTCACGATGTGTTGGCCGTCGTCGGGGTTTTTTACCTCTTGGACAAAGAAATCACGCTGCTGATCGTGACGGCACTCCTGACACTGGCAGGGTATTCGCTCACCGACACGGTGGTCGTCTTTGACCGGATCCGAGAAAATCTGAAGCAGCGTCGCCGTGAGAGCGAGGAAACGACGATCAACAGCGCGATCAATCAGGTCTTAAGCCGGACCATTGTGACCAGCTTGACGGTGGTGCTGGTCCTCATTCCATTGACTGTAGCGGGCGGCGAGGTGCTCCATGATTTTTCGCTGGCCCTGCTAGGGGGTGTGATTGTCGGAACCTTTTCATCGGTATTTGTGGCCAGCCCGCTCTTGCTCTTGTGGCCCGGAACGCAGGGCCGACTCTTGAAACGCAATTGATCGAATGGCGCAATAGAGCGACGTTGTTCGTGAAGCGTCGTTCGTTCCGGAGTAGAGTCGCTGGTTCAAAGTTTCAGGTTTCACGTCGTCGGAGAATAACTCCGAACAGATGAAACGAGAAACTTTCAACATTTGAATCAGAATGCTTCACCCTTCACAGGTTTCCGCATCCGTAGCGGATCATCCATATGACGATCTGGAGCCGGTCATATAGTCTCCAGCAGAAAATCATCGGCGCGATCGTCATGGTCGGCCTCCTCCCACTTGCCCTCCTCCTTCTCCTGATCTATGCGGAAGAACGACGAGTGCTGCACGAGACGACGGGTGCGGATTTCAAGGAAATCGCCGTCGAAGCCGCTCGCCGGATCGAGATGCAGATCACACGGGGGATGAGCGAAGCCCAGCAGCTTGCGACCATGCCCTTTGTCCGCACGGCCGTTTTTGAGGCGAATCGGACGTACGAAGGCAAGGATGCACGCAGCATTTCGGAAATCATCAAGGAGTGGCAGCAGCGATGGAGACAGCGGGCGAAGCGAAGCGAGTTTCCGCTGTTCGTCAACCGGATCGTGACCAACTATTTGATTCAGTGGCACGAAATTCGAAAGTCCGACTATATCGGTATCTTGGTAACAGACGGGCAGGGTGCGTTGGTCGTCAGCTCGATTCCGCAAGTGGACTACTCCTATGCCAAGACGGCCTGGTGGCAAGCGGTCGTGAAGCACGGTGGCCGACGACCCTATGTGAGTGACATCACCTTTGACCCTGCGTTTGGCACGCATGTGGTGGCTGTCGCGACCCCAATTCTGGATGATCACCGGCAGGCGGTGATCGGAGCCGTCACAATCCTGTTACGGCGCGATACGCTCTTTCAATCGATCGCGGAGAAGTCCTTTGGAGCGACCGGACATGCCATGTTGGTGGCCACTGACGGGGGAGTCGTTATTTGTCCGATCCTCGCGCCGGAAGCCCATTCGATCGATACCGAGTTTCTTGACACCATAGCCACTGGGAAACCAGGGTGGGTCATCGCGGCTGATGATTGGCATGGCAACAAGGATGCACTGATCGGGATGGCACCGGTGCGGTTTACCGATCTCATTGAACCGGGGAGCCTGGGCGGAAAGCGTTGGATGACGATTGTCCGTCAGGATCCAGCCGAAACATTCGCTCCGCTGGGCGAATTGATCGCCAAAGTACTCGTGTTTGGTGTCGTGGTGTCGTTGGGGCTCGGCGGAATCGGCGTTCTCGTCGCTCGCCGGATTGCAAAACCGGTTCGTCTGCTGCACGACGGAGTTCAGCAGATCGGAAGCGGTCGGTTGGACCAGCGGGTGGAGCTGAAGACCGGCGATGAAATCGAAGGGCTTGCGCGGGCGTTCAATCAGATGGCCACCAATCTTCAAGTGTCTTTTGGCCAATTGGAACAGCGCATCGCCGAGATCAGACAACTGGAGGAGAAATATCGGGACTTAATCGAGCATGCGCCGGAAATGATTTGCCAACTGGATCGAGGCGGACGGCTCGTTCATGTCAACAAGACAGGACTCGACAAGCTCGGATATAGCCGTCAAGAGATGTTGACCATGAAATTGTGGGAACTGGTGCCCCAAGGACAGGAAGGCCAGGTGTTGCACTATCTCGAACAGCTGGTGTGTCGGGGGCAGAGTTCAATCGAGACGGTATTACTGACGAAAGACGGCCGCCGGATCGATGTCGAGATTCATGCGACGGCGCTGTTCGACCATGAGCGGGGTGGGTTGGTGCATTCTCGCGCTTTTGTGCGTGATGTGACGGAGCGGCGCCGATTGGAGCAGGAGTTGCAGCGGTATACGGTAGGATTGGAACAGGTCGTGTCGGAGCGCACCAGGCAGTTGACGGTCTCGCAAGCTCGCTACAAGGCCCTCTTCGATGTGGTGGCGGATTCCGTGTTTATGGTCGACGTGACGGGAGAGGTCGTCGCGGTGAATGAACGGGAGTTCCAGGTCTTGGGGTATGTGGAATCGGAGATTGTCGGGAAGCCTATTCACGATGTCCTGCTTGCGGAATATCAGGGAATGTTCGAAGGCTGGCTGGCCGATGTCTGTACTGAGCAGCGGCAGGTCACGACCCAGGAGATTGCCGTGCGCCATGCCGACGGCCATGAGGTCCCTGTGGAAATGGACCTGATTCGAGTCGGTGGAACCGACCCGCTTCTCGTCATGGTACAGCTGCGGGACATCACCGTTCGGAAGAAGCTCGAGCGCCAGCTCCAATCCTATCGTGAAGATCTCGAACTCAAAGTCAGCGAGCGAACGCGAGAAATCGAGGAGACGAAGCAATATCTGGAGAATCTGCTTGAGAACGCGAATGATGTCATCTATACGCTCGATCTGGATCAACAGTTCACCTATGTCAACAGCAAGGTCAATGCATGGGGCTATCGCAAGGATGACCTGATCGGCCGTCCCTATCTTTCGCTCCTGTCACGGCGCCATCGTGGGCGCCGGCTGAAGAGCACGTTGGATATCGGTGCCAAACAGGTGTACGAGGTTGAAATTGTGACTCGTCTGGGCGAGCTGCGCACCGTGATGGTCAGTGTCTCGCCGTTGCAAGGGGTGGACGGTCATATTTTGGGAGTCCTCGGTATCGCGCGTGACATGACGGAGACCAAGAAGCTGGAGCGACAGATTCAAAACGCGGAAAAACTGGCGTCGATCGGCAAGCTCGCGGCCGGCGTGGCGCATGAGATCAACAATCCTCTGGGTGGGATCCTGAACTGTCTCTACAACCTTCGAAAAGGGACACCCTCGCCGGCGCGCCAGGAGGAGTATTGGACGTCGATGGAGCATGGTGTCCGGCGTGTGCAAAAAATCGTCCGTCAATTGCTCGATTTTTCGCAACAGCACGAGCCGGCGTTCAGCCAGGCCGATATCAACCGAGTCGTCGATCAGGTGCTGACGCTGACGACCCATCTGTTTGCGCCCAGTGGAATTCGCCTGGAGATCATACAGGGCCAGGGCCTTCCGCCTGTCATGGTCGACCGGCACATGATCGAACAGGTGCTGATGAATTTGATCCTCAATGCCGTGCAAGCGATGAAACAGGGCGGCGTCCTGACCATCCGGACTTCCGTGTCGGAAGGCGTCTGCCGTGTGGACGTGCAAGATTCCGGGGCCGGGATTCCGGCCTCGGTACTCCCGCGTATCTTCGACCCCTTCTTCACGACCAAGAGCGAAGGAGAGGGGACAGGGCTGGGTCTTTCCGTGAGCCTTGGTATCGTCGAGCGCCATGGAGGAAAAATTTCGGTGGAGAGCGAGGTCGGGACGGGCAGTACCTTCACCTTGTATTTGCCGGTGTCGCGAGAGCGTGTCTTGGCGGAGAAGGATGTATGAAAGGTTTGGCTGTTCTGTTGGTCGATGATGAACCGCTGATGCGCCTGTCGATGCTGGATGCGCTGGAGGCAGTCGGGTGCGACGTGCAGGCTGCGGCGACCGGCCTGGAAGGGATCGAGGCTATTGACAAACGCGCCTTTGATCTCGTCATCACCGATCTGCGGTTGCCGGGCGCCGACGGGCTCACGGTACTCAAGACGGCCAAGGAGAAGGCCGCTCAAACGGAAGTGCTCATGATTACCGCCCATGGGTCTGTGGAAACCGCCGTCGGCGCCATGAAGCTGGGGGCCTTCGATTACATTACGAAACCGTTTCAGATGGAAGAATTGCTGCTCATCATTGAGCGGATCGGCGGGGTAATCGCCTTACGGCGAGAAAATCAGGACCTCAAACATCAACTCGAAGACAAGTTTTGCTTTCACGGTATCTTGGGGGCCAACAGCCAGATGCGGGCGGTCTTGGACAAGATCAAGATGGTGGCGGAAACCGATTCCACGGTCCTCATCGTCGGGGAAAGCGGTACGGGGAAAGAATTGGTGGCCAATGCCCTCCATCAGAACAGCCTCCGCAAGGGAGCGCCCTTGATTAAGGTCAGCTGCGCGGCCTTGCCCGAGACGTTGCTGGAGGCGGAGCTCTTTGGGCATGAGAAAGGCGCGTTTACCGGCGCCTTACGCCAGCGACGTGGGCGGTTTGAAATGGCCAACCGGGGGACGCTCTTTCTTGATGAAATCGGAGAAATCTCTCCTGTCGTACAAGTGAAGCTCTTGCGTGTGTTGCAAGAGCGAGTCTTTGAGCGGGTCGGCAGCAACGAGCCGATTGAGGTCGATGTTCGGCTGGTCTGTGCCACCCAAAAAGACTTGCGCAAGGAAGTCGCGCAGGGCCGGTTTCGGGAAGATCTTTTTTACCGGCTCAACGTCGTGCCGATCCTCGTGCCACCGCTTCGGCAACGGCAAGAAGACATCATGGTGATTGCCCAGCATGTATTGGAAACCTGTTCGCTGAAACTCAATAAACAGCTGCGCCGATTTTCTCAGCCGGCACGAGAGTTGTTGCTGCGGTATTCGTATCCGGGGAACGTGCGAGAATTGCAGAATCTCGTGGAGCGGGCCGTCGCCTTGAGCCGAGACCAGACGACGGTTCAACCGAACGACCTCTGTGGATTTCAGTCCTGTCCCTATTCTGGAGGAAGTACACAGGAGGCTTGCGGGTTCTGTCACGAAGGGTTGACCTGCGAGAATAGAAAGCAGGCGGGCTCCATGACCTCCCTGGCTACGGCTCGAGAAGGATTTGAGAAGGACTATATCGTGTCTGTGTTGGAGCGAGTCGACGGGAGCCGCACGACCGCCTCGAAGATTCTGGGGTTGTCCCGAAAAGCCTTGTGGGAAAAGTGTAAGCGCTATGGGATCCCCTCGGCGTACAGCGAAGGCGACAATGAGGCCTAACGATGGATCTCCTGCCGGTTGAGCGACTTCTGAGGCAAGGCAGCGGACAAAAAAGAGGCATTGTGTGAGTCACTCATTTATGAAGGGAGTAGCGTGATGAATGTTCAATCTCAGGCCATTGTGTATGTCTTAGGAGGGCTCCTGTTCTCAGGGATTGCCGTAGCTGCGGAACCGGCGGACGTTGAGAAATTCGTCAACTCCCGCATTGAGATCGGCGAGATGATGACGAGCTATTTTCAGGGTGGAGCGGGTTATGGTGACGGACAGCGGCCGTCTCCCGAGCAGATGAACAAGATGCGTGACGATATCAATACGAAATTGACTGCGGTGCTGGCTAAGCATGATCTGACGCTCGATGAATATCGGAAACGGAGCCCTGAAGTCTTTGCGGATGATGCGGCGGTTAAGCAGTACCTGAGCGAGCATCCTGATCTCAAACAGCGCTACGACGCGCTGCCGCTCGATCGGATGGGGCGTGGGGGAAGTACGGGACGGGGATATTAGCAGGATGTTGAAAAAGTCCGCCAGCTTTGTTCTCGCATCGCTGAGAGGCTCAACGTACAGCCTGGGCAAACGCTTGTTCATACAGGCGATGGGTGGGCGGGTGAAAACAGTCTACGCTTCGCCTCTGCGCTCGCTGCGGCCGCGCTGGACGGTCTTTTTGAACATCCTGTCGGCTGTTCCGGTACTGCCTGATGCAGCCTGGTCCTGTGATGCCAGAACGGGTTTCAACGGCTTGCTAAAGCCGATGGGAGCTTTTAGTACGGTGAGTCGGTATCCGTTCTCTCGAGAGAGTCCTCTCTCTACCTGCTCCTGAAGAAGATTGGTTACATATGGAATACCGCCATCTCGGTCGCTCAGGGATCAAAGTCAGTCGGCTCTGTCTGGGGACAATGAATTTCGGACCGCAGACGAGTGAGCAGGACAGCTTCGCCATCATGGATCGAGCGTTAGAGCTCGGTATCAATTGTTTTGACACCGCCAACGTGTATGGCTGGAAGCTCGGCGAAGGATGGTCAGAGCAGATCATCGGCCGGTGGCTTGCTCAGGGTGGAGGTCGCCGAGAAAAAGTGGTTCTGGCCACTAAGGTATTCGGTCGTATGGGGGAGTGGCCAAACCAGTCTCGCCTTTCGGCCCGCCATATCAAGCAGGCTTGTGAAGCGAGTCTGCGCCGACTTCACACAGACTGGATCGATCTGTATCAGATGCACCATGTCGATCGGGAGACGCCCTGGGAGGAAGTCTGGCAGGCGATGGAGCAGCTGGTGAGAGAAGGCAAGGTCGTGTATGTGGGCAGCAGCAACTTTGCCGGATGGCACCTGGCTCAGGCTCAGGAGGCGGCACGTCACCGAAATTTTCTGGGCTTGGTGTCGGAGCAAAGTCTGTACAACCTCACTGAGCGTACGATCGAGTTGGAGGTGATTCCCGCTTGTGAAGCCTATGGGATCGGTCTGATTCCCTGGAGTCCGCTGGGGCGGGGGCTCCTAGCCGGCGTCCTGCAACCAGCCGATAGCGGGCGCCGTGCGGACGAAGAGCTGAAGAAAGAGATCGCGAAGTCGCGCACCACATTGGAAGCCTATGAAGCTCTCTGCAAACGGATCGATGAACGTCCGGCGGACGTTGCATTAGCCTGGTTGCTGCATCAAAAAGCCGTCACAGCGCCAATCATTGGGCCACGCACGATGGAGCAGCTAAATGGAGCGATGCGAGCTCTGAGTCTCACACTGAGTCAGGAAACTATGAAGCAGCTGGACGATCTGTTCCCTGGCCCTGGCGGCACCGCACCCGAGGCCTACGCCTGGTAAATGCCCGATGTTCCGGGTTGGATTAGCGCGCATTATTCATGACGGTTCGTGACCCATCGACCAGCTCAGGGTCCCGAGCACCGTCGAGGGACGAAACTGCCAAGACGCTATGCGAGACGGGCACGCGAAGGGCGAGCCTGCCCGCTTGGCCATGCGAAAACCATGGCCAAGCTTGTCGCAGCAGCGTATGGGCGGTTGCAGGCGAAGCGCTCATGAATAATGCGGGTTAGGTCGAGAGTTTCAGCTGAGAAACGGCAAGATTGACTGTTCGGGATGGCCGCTATCGGCCAGAACCTGCCGCTCGCGGCGCGCTGCTTATAACAACAGTTTCGTCGGCAAAAACATTGCTCTAAGCCTAAGAATCGCGCATATTACGATCAGAATCGCCAGAATTATAAAGGCATAGCTAGGTCCGACCCGGAACGTCCGCTGGCGACAGATTCGATGTCATCGTTACCATGGTCAACGCCTTTCTAGACGCTCAGTCGCCGAAGAGATAATGGCGCGTCGGGCCAATCAAACACTTCTCGCACTTCGGCCGGGATAAATTCCATTACTTGCCCGACCCAGGCTTCTTCTCGTCCTTGTCCGGATCCTCATCGGGCGCCTCGGGGGGCGGGGCGTAGTTTTTCCAGGCGACGCCGTTCGGCGGAAAACTGAACTTGCCTGTGGCGGCGTAAACTTCAGCCCAATACGACGGATTCTGGAAACCTGCGAAGGCGGCGGAGTCCGAGAACGTCTTTTTGGGCGGTACGCCAATGGCGCGCAGGCCTGTCTTGGTGATGGCCCCATTGCCGGAGGCGCTGAGTTGCCCCTTGAGCACTGCGCCAAAAGGTGAAGACACGCCGACCAGATCGAACTGGAAGTCGAAGCTCACATCGGCTTCGGTCTCCTCATTCTCGAGTTCCGCCGTGTAGTTCCAGCTGCCGTCGTGCCGGCACACGAAGTTCGCCCACAGACACGTGAGCGGCTTCATGCTCGAGGATTGGTTGCTCATTCGCTTCAGCGGCAACGCCAGATCGAACGAGCGCACGCCGCCCGTCGGCACCTGCAGCGCGCTCGCACGCGACGTTTGACCGCAGACGATCTGCACTGCGTACACGAGCTCCTTGGTGGTCAACGCTCGCCACAGGAAGACTCGCTTGCCGATGGGATCGATCACGCCCTCGCCGATCAGCTCGACCCGCGTGGGATTCGGCAACAGGGAGAAGATCTGGATGAAGGCGCCGGGTACGCCTTCGACCAGCACGGAGCGCGCCCCTTCGATGAGTGGATCGACGATGATCGGCGCCAGCAGGTGCTCCGGGACGCCTTGTACGATATGTGTATTCGGATTGTGCTTCCACCTGTCGGCTCCGCAACGCAGAGCGATGACCCAGACGCTCTGATCCTTCACGAGGTACGGCGCGACATAGATGCGCTCCGAGCCCCTGCTGAACACCTGATCGCTGATGGGGCCCGCGCCCGCGCCGACATCGCCGAATATCTGCACCCAGGTTCCGGGACGCGCCCGGACACGCACTGCACGGGCGCAGGCGTAAAGCGGCTCCTCAACGTCGGGCGGAAAGTAGACCCCGCCGCCTGTGGCGACGGGCTGCATAGTCGCTGTGTCGCTCTTAAGGCCGCACTTTTCCTGGACGATGGTGATCGTCGCGCCTGCATTCAGCTTGGTCATACGAAAGACGAAAGTGGTCGTGCCTTCAGGGACCATCGCTCGATATTGTTCGGCCGCGAAGGTGAGCGTAACGATCGCCCCTGGCTCGAGATTGGCGGCGAACACATCCACCGCGTCATCGCACGGCGGCAGCAACGCGGGCGTGCCGGGTTTCTTGGCCGGCTCCACGTGCACGACGAGCGGATCGGACGCCTCCCAGCGATCGCAACCCTTGAGCTGCTGCACGACCTCCAGCTTGTCTCCGGCGGACGCGAGCGGTTTGGTCAAATCGAAACGTAGATGATCGAGGTCGAAGATCGCGGTTTCGCTCGTACCATCGGACGTGCGGCTGATCGTCACATCCGCGCCATCGATGATTCCGCCCAGATGCACTGAACGGTCGCATCCCTTGGCCGGCGCCGTAAGTACGGGTACAGGCAGTTTCGCTCCGTGCGGAGCCGGCAGCTTGTCCACTGAGTAGGGGGTCTCTTTCGGCGTCCCGAGCAACGCGGGGAAGCCAGCCGGCGCCTGTTGCCACGCGGTCGCCTTGCCGTTGATGGGAATCAGTGCACCGGGCGAAAGCGTCAGACGCGCATCGCCGCTTTCGTTGGCGCGTCCACTGGCGATGACGGCCGTCGCCGTCTTGACTGTGACGAGGGCGCCTGGCACGGCGCCGCTGACCCAGATTGCGCGTCCGCATGGGTAGACGTGCGAGCGAAATGCGAGCGGAGCGAGCGCATCGTGGTTCGTCGGCGCCGGCGCGACTAGCGACGCGAGATGACTGGGAGTCTCGATGCTTGCCTCGACGCCAAGCGTCTGCAGGACAACCAAGCGATCCGTCGCCTGCAGTTTCTCGCCAGCCAGCAGAGGCAGACGATCGGAGCCGCCGCCCGCAATCCCCTTCGCGACTGTCCGCACCGAGGGCCCGTGCGCCGTCACGATGATGGTGGCTCCGGGCAGGCAGCCCTCGACCAGGATGCTGTCGCTCCAGGCGGTGAAGGGTCCACGAAGCAGCGGTGTGCATAGCGCCATTGGTTTCTCCCGGTGAACTACGCCGCAAATGGAGAAAGGCGATCGGCAGCTCAGGGTCGATAGCTGCCGGTTGCCTCCGACAGCATCTGTCCGATCACGCCTCCGTTTCTACGCAATATACATTGCGGACTCGTGTATCTATTGCGTCCAGGGTGAAGGTGTCAGGTGTGAAGCCCCTTTTCTTTTCTGGATCCTACTAAGACGCTTCAATTCATTTTGTCTCGCTTGGTCACTTTCCCCTCGGCAAGTTGCCCTTCCGTTCTAGTTCCTGAATCTTTCCTTCTGCGAGTTCCATTAAGAAATCCTTCACCGTCTTTCCCTTGTGGGCTGCTGCCATTTGGACCTTGCGCTCAGTCAAGATTCCCCTCCCCGAGGTTGCTTCGTGAGCGACCAGAACAACGCGCCCACCCAGCCGATCACGGTCCATCCGAGCGAGAGATTCACGATCGCAAGCAGGAAGAAGTTGGGGTGGCCTCGTGCGAGGGCGAGAAAGGTTGGAAGGAAATACAAGAAAGTCGCACCCAGGACATAGAGGACAGAGGGGAGATCATTGTCCATGGGACGCCTCCTTCATGCGGGCGTAAGGTGTTCTCTCCTACTTCCCCTTCGGCAGCAGCCCCTTCTTTTCAAGTTCGGTGACGTGATGGTTGAGGATTCTCGTCACATACTCCTTCAAAGATGCATGTTCTAGTGCTGCAGCTGCTCTGACCCTCGCGATCAAATCCTTTGGCATTCCCTAAGATTCAGCACGCTTAATTCAGCCTTATGGTCTGACTTCATGATAGCCAGGGTACTCAATCCACCGGTTTCAGTCAAACATCACTTGATGCCATATGGTACATAACGGCCGTTTGTACATATCGTGCACGTAGGTGGGGAGTTATCGATATGCAAATGCAACGGCTCAATATCCAGCTTCCTTCAGTCCTCAAATCCAAGCTCGACGTGACATATCTCTCCCGGAGGGGGAATTCATGTGATCGCTCACATGCACGAGCTGCGGGGGGGGGGTATGACAGTCGGAAGTGTGGGTGTAGATAGATTATTAAGACATCAAAGTCTGACCTCATCAACTCATCAAACGATCTGGGACGACAGCTTGCCTCTACGGTTGCAGAGCAGCTATTCTGCATCACTGGCATGACACAACCCGGCGTCCTATTTTATCCGTTCCATCTGTGCCACGAGCGCACCTTGCAGTGGCTGCTGGAGCGGTATCAGCAGGTGCATTTCCGGGACTATATGGCCATACAAGTCAGTCCTTTCTGCGGGACCACGGCCTTTCCCGAACGGATGGGAGATGCCTTCCCCGACCTCCTGGCAAGCAAGCGACTGGTGCAGGGGTACAACGTCAGCGGACCGCTCACGCCGGACACCTGCAGCGCCGTGGATCGTGATCTCACCGATTCAACGTGGCGTGGGCTCTTTCATCGCGCGCTGGTGGAGAATCGCCGATTCCAACGCGGTCTGTTCGACGGCACAGACATCACTGGGCGTCACAACGATGGCCATGCCGAGCAGCCATTGATGGTTCGTCTGAAGGATGTGTCGCTCGAGACGACTCCCTTTACGGTGGCCGGTATCCGCCAACTCAGCCGGCAACGGCTCATCGGCAGAGAAGCGGATCTCTTCGACTATGGCCTCGCCCTCCTGAAAACCTCCGCCTCACTGGTATATACAATACAACTGGCGACGGCTGAACAGCTGGCCGTTGCGACTGACTCGCGGGCCCATTTCACATTACTCACTCGGCTGATAGAACGAATGGGCGTCACGATCGAGAATGGGTTGGTCAAACAAGGCCTATCGTAACCCTTACACTCAGTGCCCTAAACAATTTCGGATGTCACTGAAGACATTGAGACCGCCAGCGGATTGGGGAGAAGCTGGAATAACGGAATATTCGATCAGATCAGGGCAAATGACGCCGTGTAATTCTGCTTTGGGTCGGAGACCGATGGTCGAAGAACGGCCACAAGCGGAAGTTCGTCGCTGAGATGGCACCGCCTGAAAGCGGTCCTCAGCCCTGCAAAGAATAAGGGTCAGTGTGCGATTTCTTTGTGTGACATAGCTTGTTTTGGTCGCCCCCGTGTGTCCCTGCTTCATAGCCGGCCAACGTTCTCGCCGATTCCCTCCAGCAACGAAATAGTTCTCTGCCCCCCATTTCTCATAGACGGCCCTTGCTCACTCCTCGCTGAAGTAGTCGGAATCAATCTTCTTGACCTCGTAAGACCGGGAAATGGACACTCCAACATTGTGATCAATCATGTACTTGGCGAGCGCTGTCCCGTCTATGAGCACGATCTTGCTTTCGATACGCGATGTGAACTCTAAGGCATCCGCGGAAAATGACGAGGTCGTTATGAATACACCCTTGCGAGCCCGGTGTCCTTGAAGCGCTCCTGCGAACTTCTGAATCTCAGGGCGACCCACGGTGCCATCCCAGCGCTTCGCTTGGATGTAGATCAAGTCGAGACCAAGACGATCCTCCTTGATGATGCCGTCGATTCCCCCGTCGCCGCTTTTGCCCACCGCCTGTCCGGCATCGCGAAGAGTGCCTCCGTAACCCATTCGAACGAGCAGTTCGACAACAAGGCGCTCAAAGAACGAGGGAGAAGCCGCCTTCACCTGCTCCAGGAGTTCAGCCTCGAGGTCCAGTCGGAGGCGTTGGTAGGCTGAGTCGAGTGCCTCCTCCGGAGTAGCATCACTGGAAGTGCTAACTGTCACCGCCGGTTCATCCGACCGCTCATGACGCAGTTCTCGGAACGCCACGAACTCCGGAAACCGCTCCAAGTACTTGACGTCGATTCGCTCAGGCTTCGAGGCAAGAACCTTCTTACCGCTCTCGGTGATGCGGAAGAACCCGCGACGAGTCGGGGCAATCAGGCCAGCTTTCTTCAGGTAGGTACGCGCCCAACCGGCGCGGTTCCGAATGACAGTCTGCTGGCCGCTGCCGAGAAGTTGCTGACTCTCCTCCGTCGAGAGGTTGAACTTCTCCACGAGCGAATCCACTACCTCGCCGATGTTGTGCTCCTTCTCGTCTTCCAGGAAACGAAGAAGTGGGAGCATGACCGCCTGGTAGTCGGGTATCGCCATCAAGATCTCCTGTCGATGCGCCTGCTAGGCCGTCTAATGCCGCGAATGAGCCGCGAGCAACTCGCGCAGCGGGTTGCGAGTCGAGTGTGTGAAACACACGTGCTTGATTCGCTTGTTCGGCGGCATTGTTACCATAGCTGGCGCAAGTGTACTTGTGTTTCACCCGGGCCTAGTGATGGCCAGTAGTCTGGCTTTGCCAATACAATTTGGCCTGGCTTGTCCTCAGTACTGGAAAAGGCGAACACTTCCGATTCGAGTAAGTGAATGAGGTTAATGCATTCGACGGCTCTCGCCTCGAGCGCCAGATAATCTTGTTCGACGTCCTTGTTTAAGTGATGGAAGTCGTTTCGATCGGTAAGAATGTTTACCGCGGCGCTTAGTGCCGCAGTGCTAATGACTCCGGCTGAATTCAAGCGCCGACAGCGTTCCCCAGCATCCTTCCCAACTCGGACCGAATGAAACTCAGCCAGATACTTTGACAAGGGCTTCGACATATGCCTGTGAAACGGAGATAGCCCCATAGAAAAATCCGGCGATGTACATCCCTGCGCATTCGGATGCAGCTGCGGAAAACCAGTGAGCAGGGATGATGTTCTGAAGGCGCACCGATGATGCGCGACGAATTCTTCCGGGGATAGACGATTCAAAGTGCCCCCGCATCAATGCTTCGCGCTGTTTATCTAGGTCATCCATTGTTTGACGCCGAACAATGTTTAGGCCGATCCGTGCAAGAACAGGATTTGCCAATTTAATCCGTGTAACACGCCACTACTTTGCGTGAACAATACGCCATGCTCGTTGTCGTTTCAATGAGTTGGGACGGTGGGACCATTTGTCATGGTTCTTATGCAGATCGGCGTAAGCCCCCCTCTGATAGCGGTCGGTCGTGGACTTCGACTTTGGGTCGATAACTGCCAGTTGCCTCCGACAGCACCCGTCCGATCACGTCTCAGTTTCCACGCAATATGTTTTGCCTGACTCCTGTCCGCACCCAGGGTGAAGGTGTCAGGTATGAAGCCCCGCTGGCTGTTCTATCTCTTCTATCTCTCGTGCGTCCTGATCCTTCCCAGCGTGACCGCTTTCTTAGGCTTCATCGCATTCGTGCAAACATCTTCGTGGCTCACTGATTTGGACCAACCTTTCCCAGGACTGGGGGCTCTGCGTCCGGAGCCTATGCCTGGTAGGCTATTCTCCCTCTTCATTCGCGGTTTCCTACTTGGCTCCGTTCCATCCAGTCCGGAGATTGTGATCTGATAGACCATCTGGCCATGCTCCTGAAACATGGTCAGGGGATGTGTTCTGCGCCATGTGGACCTGGTCGCAGGAGTTTCGTCCCTAGGTCCTCTTTAGCGTATTTTTGAGCCTTCTTTCTTACTCACCCCTCTTGACAGAAACGAAACCTCGCTCCTGCTGCTGAGAGCCGTCATCCCCAGAAATGTGTTGAACCTGTGGATAACCGTGGGATTGGTGACGCGAGCGTCGTGATGGGGAGGTCTTGTCTAGATTGTGTCAAGCTTTATTTCTAGGAATATGCAAGAACGCAATGAACTCAGGCTGTTGCCACTATTACTTGTGGTGACGACAAGATGAAGCGGATGCCTAAAAAATAGGCGATTTGATAAATTCACACGCCATTTGCACCGTCTTTTATGGAATTCTGCATTTTGTGCACAGGGCTATCCACAGAAGATGTGGAATGTGAATTCTCGTGCCATTCTTATCCGGAAGGCAGAATTATCTGGAATTCCTAGGTTCCGGAGCGACTCATGTGGCGGTCGTATTGATCTGGCCGTTTTGATGCTAGCTGGATGGATGTTTGCTGATGGGCTTGGGCGTTGCGAGCGGAGCAGATTTCCAGGAGTCGAACGCGAGGCTGATTAGGTTTGCTTCAATCGCCTCTCATGCATAAGGCGGAGCATGGCCCGGCTTCCACTTGATACTGCAGCCGATGCTGGGCCTTTGATTACTATCAACGGGCTTGCCGGTGAGCACGGCTTGGATGGCTGCGCGGAGATCGCGACCTGTGACCGGCTTGTTGTTGCCGGGGCGGCTGTCATCCAGTTGTCCATGGTAAGCCAAACGGCGATCTCGATCAAAAAGATAGAATTCTGGAGTACAGGCGGCGCGATAGGCTTTCGCGACATCCTGGGTCTCGTCGTGACAGAATGGAAAGGTAAAGCCCAGACGTACGGCCATTTCCTTCAGCCTCGGTGGTGCATCATCGGGATAGTTGATGGGATCATTACTGCTGATGGCGATGATCCCTAGATTCGTGTTTTGATAGTCCTGTCCGAGTTTGGCCAGTTCATGTTCGACATGTACCACATAGGGACAGTGTCGGCAGATGAACATCACGAGTAGCCCTGTCTTCGCAGTGAATGAGTCGAGCGAGTAGCGTTGTCCAGTCACAACGTCTTGTAAACCGAACGGCGGTGCTGTGGTTCCAAGCGGGAGCATAGTTGAAGTCATGGCCATGAGAGAGCCTCTTGTTATATTTTCCATGAAGAAGATGCCGCATGTATACAGTGAGGTCAAGTGGCGATGATGGGGCATTTCTTGCGCCGTTGTTGAAGCGGGACTATGCTGGTTTCCGGGTGTGGAGCTCTGTGAAGGGCGAGGTGGTCATTGATGATAAGGAGGCGGGCCATGCGGAGTCTTTGGCTGTTGATCCTATTAGCGGTTCCGGTTGTGACGTTGGCTCATGATGAGACAACGTCTGCGACGTCAACTCTAACCGTCAGCGAAACCGGAATTGTCCCGCATGCACCGGATACAGCCTTTGTATCGTTCGGCTTGGAGACTGCCAGTAAGTCCCTCGCCGACGCACAGAAGCGCAATAGCACCGTCATGAGTAAAGTCATGGAGCGGCTCAAGGATTTACAGATTGAGAAGGAGCGAATTCAGACGTCGTCTTTTGCGGTGTCGCCGCAATATCGACCACCCTCGACTCGCCCGAATGATACGGTGCCGACGTCTCCGGAAATCATCGGCTATGTGGTCAGTAACATGGTGACTGTGGAAATCCGTGCTCTGGACAAGGTCGGCACGGTGATCGAAGAAGTCTTAAAGGCCGGGGCGAACAGCTTTCAGGGGTTGCACTGGGGGTTACGCGAAGAACAATCGGTACGGCTCAGTGCGTTGAAACAGGCGGCGGCCAAGGCCCGTGAGAAGGCATCGGTGCTGAGTGAAGAACTTCATGTAAAGCTTGTGCGGGTGCTGTCGGTCAATGAAGGGAGTCATGTCGTTAGGCCTGCGGTGGCAATGGCACGCATGGCTATGGAGGCAACTGCGGGAGATACGCCAATTTCGTCCGGAGAACTGAAAATCGAAGCCACAGTGACGCTCGTCTACGAAATCGCACCGAAGTGACACGTAACCAGGTTGACGGAAAAGTTGACTTACGCTTGACGCATTTGACTGGGTCTTTGATTGCGCTAGATTCTGATGCTCTGATTAAGTATGCTTCGTTTCTTCTATGGTGTCGCAAGCCTTAAAGATTGATCTCGCCGAGCAGTTCCGTCGACTGCCACACGCTCCTATTGTTGAGGCGGTGATTGAAATGCGGGCTCGCGCTGAGGTGCCGTGGGAAGAATCGACCATACGAGAACGGCTCACTCCACTACTTCCAGGCTATCAAAAAATTGAGTCACAGAGTGAGTTCGAACATGAGATGCAGCTCGGGCCTGGGCAGGACGCAGTGCAACGGCACCGGGATCTCGGTTGGAGAGGGCTACGGTGTGAGTCTGCCGATCATCTCCACATTGCTCAATTTAATCGCGACGGATTTGTCTTCAGCCGGCTTCGACCTTATGACCACTGGGAACAGTTTCAAGGCGAAGCGATGCGACTGTGGGAGATTTATCAGGGGCTTGCCAGCCCATCAGGGATCCAACGACTCGGTCTTCGTTTCATAAACCGCATCGACCTGCCGGTTGATGGTCCTCCTCCGGATGATTATCTGCGCATGCCGTCCGAAGTCCTTGCCGGGATGCCTCTCTCTCGTGCTGGATTCTTCCACCGAGATGTTCTTGCTGTGCCAGGGTATCCCTACATTATCACCATCGTTCGTACCGTTCAGCCGATCCAGGTTGCGGGCAGTAAAGGGTTTGGATTACTCCTCGATATTGACGTGTTCTCAACGGAGTCATTCGAACTCGGTGGCGACCTGTTGAAGCAGCGGCTGGATGAGATGCGATGGTTGAAAAACAAAGCGTTTTTCGGCAGTATTACTGAGCAGGCATTGGAGAGTTTTCAATGACGCTTGCAACGCTCGAATCTCCCCAGCTTTCCTACAGTGCTGTTCCCACTCGTGGTGCTGGCCCAGAAGCATATTTTATCGCAAAGCAATCCGAGGAAGGTCGGCGCCGCTTGCGTGAGACGCACTCTCTTGGCCTCGGTGCTGATCGCGCTTTTGAAGAGCTGTTTGTGGTGGCGAGAGAATGCCGATCGCAGAATTGGGATGGGTATGGGGCATCACCAATTGCGTCTCAGACCTTCAATCACGCATGCCGATTTCTCGGTGCACTCCCGCTCGGAATCCCTGCGCCCTCCATTGGGGCTGAGCCCGATGGACACCTGACGTTCGAGTGGCATCGCAGCCTACGATGGACTCTTTCCATAAGCGTCAGCCCTGAAGGAGATCTTCATTATGCCGCGCTACTCGGCTCAAGCAAGGTTTACGGAACCGAGCCTTTCTTTGGTGAGACTCCCTCACGTATCCTTGAACTGATCCGCCAGGTCATTTTTCTGTGAATGGGGATGTCTCATTAACACCTGTCACAGATGATGAAGCCCTGGCGCGTTTTGTCCTTTTTCGAGGATGGATTCGAAGTAGTAATAGTACGGTTAAGCCGGACGCGTTCATCCCATATCCTTATCCTGACCTTTCAGTAACTCGCCACATTGGATTGTCGGAGCAAGAAATTTGGCAACTCGGCCAGGCGGTGGCTGATAGCCGTCCCGCTACGCTGCATGGGCGAGCTGACATTCAGGCTTTGCAGGTTACAGGGCGATCCCTTCGAATTGTTCCAACTTCTGAGCCAAAGAATCATGCCAACATCACAGGCTGGCCAAAGGACAAGCCGGTGCAGAAAATTATCGCCTTACAACTTGCTGCGGATGCTTGTTATGTGACAAGACCTTCCGGTAACTAAGCGTTCACGGCCCACAGGAATCAGGTGAGAATTGATAGACTATTAGCTGATAGACGATGTAAGGGTTGGTGAAAAAGCGCTAAACAGGACAGGGGAGCCTACTGGTACCCAGGTACCATTTGCTTTCAGATCTGTAAGTCAATCAGCCGGTGGTCGAGCTTGTGGTAATTCATCACAAGCCTGTGCGCTATGCTTCAGATTTCTCTCCCCCCTCCCACAACTTCACCGTCCGATCCCAGGAGGCGCTGGCGAGGCGCTTGCCGTCTGGAGAAAAGGCCAATCCTCGGACTGGGCCACTGTGGCCTTTGAGGGTTCGGAAGTTTCGACCGGTGGACAGATCCCAAAACTTGATGGTTTGGTCGTCGCTCGCGCTGACCAAAACTTTTCCGTCCGGGGAGACGACAAGATTACGGACCCAGCCCTTGTGACCGGTCAACGTTTTCTTCTCGACCACAGTGGGCATCTCAAAGAGCTTGATGGTGGTGTCCCGGCTGCCGGTGATCAGGAGTTTTGCATCAGGGGTGAAGGTCATCGCGCCGATCCAGTAGTCCATCGGTTTCTGGAATCCGCCGTCGTCTTCGACAAAATAGCCACGGGTTTCGGTTGAATCCACTTCGTCTTTTCGCCAATGACCGTCGTGGAGAACCTTTTCCTCGCCGCTTGGGAGTACTTCCCATACTTTAATTTTCCCGATGTCGGTTCCGCTGGCGAGATGGATGCCGTCGGGTGAGAACGCAACGCACACCGACCAATGGTGATCGTATTCGTCTTTACCCAGAAGGGTCATGAGCTCGGTGCCGGTGGTGACTTCCCAGATTTTGATGTCTTTGTTGTGGCTCCCACGCGCGAGCATGAGTCCATCCGGCGAGAGGGATAAACTGCACACGCTATGGTCGTATCGAGTAAAGAGGAGCTTCACCGGTTCGCCGGTCTTGCCGTTCCAGAGCCTGATGGTGCGGTCTTCGCTCGCCGTTGCGAGGGTTTGCCCATCCGGAGTAAAGACGATGGCGCGGATATCGTGGGTATGGCCGCGAAGGGAACGGAGCAGCCGCCCGGTTTCAATGTCCCACATGCGTACAAGGCGTTCGGCGCCACCGCTCGCCAGTACGGTTCCATCGGGTGAAAAGGCAACCGTCCACACTCCATGTGAATGACCACGGAAGGTGTTGACCTCCCGGCAGTCAGTTCCCCAGTAGTTCAGGAAATCGATCGGTGGGGTTGATGTGGGTTCTATCCGAACGGAACCGGGTGCGAAAAAAGGAGTCATTGTTGGATCGGACATAGGTCGTGCGTTCCCTTGGCTGTCTGGTCCTTGATTGGTGAACAACCCGGCCAGTATAATTTCTTCGATAATTCAGATCGTAAGAGATGCCTCACGATCAAGTCAACTCTTCGACGAGTCTGTCTTGCGTGAACGGCAGACTCTAGATCGATGCCGAGGGTGTCCAGCGGACGTCGCTGAGATCTCACGCTGATTTTTCCGACTCCCTTGGACCCGAACGATCCGGCGGGTTGTGTGGTAATGGCCTCATGATGTGATTGAGGGTACTTCAATGGAAATCAGGTTCCAACCAGCATTGCTTCAGGAAGTGATCGACTCGTTTGTGGAAAAGACGGAACGCGAGGGGGATCCGACGTACTACAAGGAATTTCACGAGTACGCTGATCCGATCTACGAGAAGTTCATCCTCGAAGATCGAGAAGCCGAATTCAAGAAGCTGTACCAGTTTCTCTTCGGCACCTGGGGGTTTTCCGATATCGTTCGTGATTCATTCAATGAGTATCCGCTGTTGAAGGAGAAGGTGGGGATCGTCCTGGTCAAAGGGGTCTTGAAAGAAGATCAGGAAGGCGTCGATATCCTGAGAAAATGGGGATCGGTTGAAAAGGACCTGGCCAAGGAATTTGAAGAGAAGGGAATGAAGGGGGTTGGGATTAAGCTGATTCCCCGCCGATTCTATGACCCGGCGCTTACTCGGTATTGCCGCCATGAACTGATGCATATTTCCGACATGATCGATCCGTTGTTCGGCTACGATCCGGACACCAAGGTCGGGTTGAATCCCGGGGAAGAGACGCTCATCTTACAGCGCTATCGCGTGTTATGGAGTTTGAGCGTGGATAGTCGGCTCGTTGCGGCGGGCAAAGAACCGATGTTGAGCAAGGAGGATCGATTCAAGGAGTTCCGGTCCTGGTACCGAAAGATTCCGCCTCCTCAACTGAAGTCGGTGTTCGAGGGGCTCTGGCAGACCTCCTACTTCTCTCACTCCGAGTTGATCGAAATGGCCGCCGATATCCTTCGCGTGATGGACCGGGCCGTGGATGTCGAAGGCGGTGAGGTGCCGGAAACTCAGAACAAAATCATGCTGATGCCGGGGTTCCCGTGCCCGCTCTGCCGGTTTCCGACCTATTCCTGGGTCGAAGATATGGGGACCAAACTGGAATCCTACGTGCTGGACTTCATCCGCGAGAATCACCCTGGGTGGGATGTCGAATTCGGAGCCTGTGACCGCTGTGTGGAAGTGTATAAGTTGCGTGCCGACGGCGTGATGTAGATGAGGAGGGTGAAAAAGGCCGCCGGCTGCGTTCTCGGCTCACAAGAATCCTCAACGTACCTCCGAATGTACGCCTGCGGTTCTTGTATCGCCTGCGGCCTTGCCGGACGGCCTTTTTGACCCTCCTCCAAGAAAACCCATGGCAACCAATCCCTCATACGGTCGGCGAGCATTCCTAAAAGATTCTGTCGTCTCAACCGTCAGGGCTGCACAGGAACTCGTCAAACACGCGGAGGCTTCACCCAGCGAGGCTGCCGTGCCGGCAGTTCGGCCGGACTGGTTGCGTCCTCCCGGCGCTGTGGCGGAGGGACTATTCTTGGACCGTTGTACCAGGTGCAACGATTGTGTCACGGCTTGTCCCCCTGGAGCCATCACTGCGCATCCTGGCGATGGTACCCCTATTCTCTATGCCGATCAGTCTCCCTGTCTGTTGTGTGAAGATTTTCCCTGCATCACGGCCTGCCGAACGGGCGCGCTCATGCCGGTCAGCGGGGTCGATCAGGTTCGAATAGGGACGGCGGAGATCTCACATCGACTCTGCACGGCTGGTCAGGGTTGCCACGCCTGTGTCTCGAAGTGCCCGACCAATGCCCTCGCCCTGGATGTGGCTTTGCTTCGCCTGTTGGTTGCTGCAGAAACCTGTGTGGGGTGCGGTATGTGCGAGATGATTTGCAAGACGGTGAATGACCGTGTCGCGATTCGTGTGATCCCGACCCGGCAGATGGTGAGGGCCGCCTCATGAACCGGTGGTGCTTTAATCATGGTTGTATCGACGCGATCCATCATCAGGGAGGCCGGTGAGTTCTCCCTTGACTTCACACCGGCCATTTCATATACATACATGGCTTTTCCGTCACACCTTGGAACGTGCTGGTTGTGAGACAGGGTGAAGATGACGGACAGGAGGCGATTTCTATGACGAGTCAACAGCCGATGCACAGAGTCTCTGCATCTGCAGCCGCTACGTTGCCGAACCCTTCCACGTTGAAAGATTCGCCGGCCGTTGAGCGAGCACTCAGTCGCAGCAAAATTTATCTGCTGATCTCCTGGAGCCTCCTCTATCCGGAGGATGAGGAATTTCTTGACTATTTGCGGTGCGGAGAGTTTGTCGAAGATGGTCGGACGGCCCTTGATGCGCTGGGCGTTGCCCTTGGCGCCGATGGGAGCCAACGTGCCAAGGACAAACTGGTCACGCTGAAAAAACAGTTGGAGATGGTAGAGGGGCTGATCTCTTCAGAATGTGTCAATTGGCAACTGAGCGATCTCCAGTCTGAACATCGTCGCGTGTTCAGTAATGTGATTACGCTCGATTGTCCCCCCTATGAAACCCTGTTCGGGAACGACCACGTGTTCGCCCAGTCTCATGTCATGGGCGACATCTCGGGATTCTACAAGGCGTTTGGAGTCGAGCTCTCCAAGGACATCCATGAACGGCTCGACCACCTCAGTGTGGAGTTCGAGTTCATGCATTTCCTTGCCTACAAGGAGTCGTACTCGCTCTGTCACGATGGGCCTGAAAAGACCCAGATCGTGGTGGAGGCACAAAAGAAATTCGTCAAGAATCATATCGGTCGATGGGTGCCCTTGTTCTGCCGCATGTTGGCCAAGAAGGCGGACTCAGGCCTGTTCAAGTTGGTGGCCGATATGACCGGTGATTGGATGGAGTTTGAGGCGGCGTTCTTAGCCGTAACGCCTCAACCCTACACGGAGACCGATTATCGACCCGCAACGTTCAGTTCGCCGGAAGGTCAGACCTATGAGTGCGGCGCGCAAGACCAAGGGAATGAGTTAAGCATGTTGCTGAATGAAGTCGGGGCCCAGTCCTTCATGGATGTGAAAGAGAAGGACAAGGATCAGGAAGAAGGTCGGCCTTCTGGAACTGCGTGAGTGACTGTGGAAATGCTCGGTACGGTTCGCGAGTAGATGTTATCTTTCATTCAATTTTCACGAGGAGGGAGTAATACTATGAGGGTAGCGCAGACGACCAACAAGAAATTGGTGTTTGCCATTCTTCTCTCCGCCCTCACTGTCGGCCTGATGCTGACGTTGGGGCGAGTACCACTCGCCGTCAGTCAGCCGGTGACGATACCGGCCAAGACGGTTAAGGGCTCAATTCCGATGGACGGTGCCAACCCTGTCTGGGAGAGCGTGCCGGGAGTTGTCGTTCCTTTGAGCGGTCAGCTGATCACCACTCCGATGCACCCGAATATTTCGGTGAAATCGGTGTTCGTGAAGGCGATGACGAACGGTAAGGAAGTGGGGTTGCGGTTGGAGTGGATCGATCAGACGAAGAATGATACGGCGATCGGCCCGCAAGACTTCCGCGATCAAGTGGCGCTGATGTTTCCGGTGAATACGGCCGGAGCTCCGCCGTTCCAGTGTATGGGGCAATCCGGCGGAACCACCAACATCTGGCGGTGGAACGCTGAGTGGCAGAAGGACATCGGCAAGGACAGTGCAGGCATCTGGGATGTGGACGATCAGTACCCCGGCATTTTCTGGGACTATTACTTTGAAGAACCGGCCGGAGGCGTCACCTATCCTGACCGTATCGGCCGCAGCCTCGGACCATTCAATTCCGGCATCTGGTCGGGGAATATCATGTCTGACCCGACGCTCCGTGTGAGTTCGGTTGAGGATTTGAGCGCCAATGGTTTCAGCACCCTGACGACGCAAGCTCACCAAGATGTCATCGGGAACGGTGTCTGGGAGCCATCCGGGTCCGTGAAGGGCGGTGGGTATACCGGACCAACCTGGCGGGTTGTCGTGAAACGGACGTTGGAAACCAGTGACGCGAACGATGTGCAGTTCAAGGCGGGGATGTCGGTACCCATCGCGTTTGCGGTGTGGGACGGCGCCAACATCGAGCGAAACGGCATGAAGTCGTTGTCGACCTGGTTTACGCTGAAGCTGTAGTCATCTGATTCGTGCGAGGCAGCTTTTGGCTGCCTCGTTCTCGAAGTTCAACAAGGCTTCGGATCGATGCCCTTACAGTAGGGAGCGGTCCGAGGCCTTTTTTGTGCCGTGATCTGTATCCATCCGATCGATTCACCCAAGTAGGATTGCATTTCGCCTTGAGCGGAATGTATAAAATTCATGAAATAGAAGCCACTGATTTTCAAGAGTAAAAGGACATCTCAGACTATGAACGTCTCGCTCCTTTTTCCTCCGACCTGGCATCCCTCACAGCCCTACCTCAGCTTGCCGTCTCTGACGGGATTTCTGCATCAAGGTGGGGTTTCCAACGTTTCCCAGCGTGATCTGGGTATCGAATTATTGGACACCATACTGACCAGAGGCTATGCGGAAGAGGTGTACCAACAGCTGATTGCCAAGCAACGCGAGTTGGAGCGGAGCCAAGCAGGAGAGACGGGGCCAGGCAGCCGCGAACACTATGGAAAGGTAACGGATTCGCTCGATCGGTTTGGGTATCTGGTCGATCGGATTGAGCTGGCTAAAGACACTCTGCGGAGTGAAGAGTTTTACGATCCCGACGCCTATCGTGCCAGTCTGTTCATGATCGATAAGTGGCTGGAGGTCGTGTCCTCGGTCTATTTCCCGACCCGATTGACCGTCGTCGATAATCAGTTTGGGAACTACTCGATCTACTCCTCGAAGGATCTGATGCGGGTCGTGCGCGACGAGGCGCAGAATCCTTATCTCAGCCTTTTTCGCGACCGCTTCATTCCGTCGATCGTCGACAGCCGTCCCGATCTCATCGGGGTATCGATTACCGCGACATCGCAGATCATTCCGGGCCTCACACTCTGTCGACTGATCAAGGAGGCGGCTCCCGACCTGCATATCACGATCGGCGGCAGCATCTTTACCCGGTTAGTGGACAACATCCGCCGATGCCCCAGCCTGTTCGAGCTCACCGATGATATCGTCGTGTTTGAGGGGGAAACAGCCTTGCTGGAATTGGTCAATCAGCTGGCCGGTAAGAAAGATTACAGTAAAGTGCCCAACCTGATCTATCGGCAGAACGGGAAGATCACGGTCAATCAGCCGTTCTATTCTGAGAATGTGAACCAGCTTCCAGCCCCGAATTATGACGGATTTCCGCTGGGTCTCTATCTCTCGCCTGAACCGGTTCTCCCTGTTCAGTTTTCGCGCGGCTGTTACTACAAGGATTGTGCGTTCTGTGCGTTGACCCTTGACCACCAGAATTTCAGGCAGAAGGACCCAGGCCGTACAGTCGAAGAATTGCAGTGGCTGAAGCAGCGTTACGGGGCTCGCCACTTCTTTTTCACCGACGAGTGTTTCGCGCTGTCGCCGACCAAACGGTTGTGCCAGCAACTGATCGACAAACAGGTTGATGTCAAATGGACCTGCGAGATGCGCTTCGAGAAAAATCTCTCACGCGAGCTGCTGGCTTCGATGCGGGATGCCGGCTGTTTGAAGATCGTGTTTGGGCTGGAATCCTTCAACCAGCGGATCATGGATTTTATGAAGAAGGGGATCAAGCAGGAGTGGGTCCGGCGGGTTGCGGATGACTGTGTGGACCTCGGGATCGCCGTGCACTGTTACATCATCGTCGGGTTCCCCACGGAGAAAGAGGAAGAAGCGCTTGAGACCATGAACTTCGTCGTTGAAAACAAGCGGCTGCACGAGTCCTACGGGTTTTCGTGCCAGCCCTGTCTGTTTGATCTCGAAAAGGAAGCGCCGATCATGAGCGATCCCGGTAGCTATGGCATCCGCCGGATCATGCGACCGTCTGCGGAAGATCTGAGTCTTGGGTTCTTCTACGAAGTGCAGGAGGGCATGACCCCGGATGAAGCGGAGCGGTTGTATCAGTACGTGTACGGAAGGATCAGCGAGGTGGTGTGCGAGCTGCCGTTCAATTATGCGATGGCGGACGGGTTGCTCTACATCTCGAAGGCCAAAGCAGGAGCAAAGCCGGCGTCGATGGCCGCACATTGACCCTCTTTTTCTACGGCGGCTATAATATCGATTCCTATGGACACCGTGATGAAACCGGCGACGTTGAGCGAACGGGTGATCGGGAAAGTATCGGACTTTGGTCCGTTGTTTGACTATACGGTCAAGCTCGTCCTGCTCGCATCGTTTCTCGAACTTGTATTGTACCGTTTGTTGTCGCGTCTTGGGATGCATCTCAGTAAGATGGCCGCAACGCATCCATGGATTACGCCGACATTCACGGCCTTGACCGAAGTAGGGGCGTGGCTCCTCAACATCGTCGCGGTGTTGTTGTTTTTGGCCTTGACGCTCACCATGGTCAATCGGTGGGGAGGGAGCGACAACGGTCGGCTGGTGAAGCTGGGGATCATCGGGACAGCCCTGTTGTTGGTGCTCACTGTTGGGTTTTTGGTTGTGCCGCCTGGGATGTTGGGTGCCATTGTCTACAACGGATTGACCCTGTTGGTGCTGACCTTGTTTGTGTCGGACTATGTGATGACGCATCGTGAGCCGGCTCAACGGGCGTTGGCGGTCACCTATTTCTTGGGCATGTCCGGCTGGCTCTATTATCAGATCGTGTCGTCGACGTATAGTCTGATGGGAACGATTGTGCAGCCTCCCTTGGTGTATGAATCGCATCGTATGGGCGAGGCGTTGATGGTCCTCGCCAGCTTCTGTGCCTTTCTGGCCTATGGCAAGAGTAAGAGCCTCTCGCTGCGAACGAAGAATCGGCAGCAACGCAACCGAGCCATTTGGTTTTGGACGGTCACGGGCGTGACGTTTACGACCCTCCTTGTGGTCGATTATCTGTTGGATCGGATTAGTCCAGGATTCGCCTCCGGGTTTCGGCAGGCCTCGCAAGGCATCGGGTGGATCTTTCAGTTCGGGATGGGCTATACGTTCTATCTCCCCTTTGCCCTCTATGTCGGGGGATTACTCTGTTGGTCCTATACGGTGGTGAAGCTTGTGACGATGGGGAGACTAGCCGGCTATGGCATTGGACTGATGTTTATCGCGGGCTATGCGCTGTTGTTTTCAAACTTGACGTTGATGGTAGTGCTAGGGGTCATGCTGCTGGCCTGTGATCGGGTCAAGGTGGCGACCGCTGAAGCACTATCGGCGAGTGCCGGCCCGATGATGCCGACACCGGATGGATTGATGACCGGTCGGGCGTAAAGCCCAGAACGAGTGACATAATGGACACACCCATATCCACACCCCAGCAAGGGGACACGGCCGTTGATCTTGGGGATCAACCGCTCACTCCGGAAGAAGAGATTGCCGGGATTGAAAAACTGTTGGCCGATGAGCCGGACGATTTTCAGGCACGCTGTCGACTGGGGGAATTATATTTCAGCAAAGGGCGTCTTGACGATGCGTTGGCGGAGGTCAAGAAGGCCATTGAGATGGCGGAATCGCTTCGTGCCGAAATGAACCGTTCGCTGGCCATGTATTATGCCAACTTGGGCACGATTTACGCGACCAAGAATATGGCCGATGAAGCAGCGGCCGAGTTCCAACATGCGCTACAAGTCTTTCCTCATGACGTGCTCGCACTCTTCAATCTGGGGAGACTCCACGCGGACAAGAAGCAATATATGGAGGCGAAGGGGTACTACGAGCGCCTCGTGGAAATCACGCCGGATGATCCGATCGCTTGGTATAACCTCGCGGGTGTCTATATTGAGCTGGATAATCCCCAGGTGTCCGATTACAACACAATCGATATGGGGATCCAGTGTTATCTTCGTACGTTGGAGTTGGACCCCAAGCACTTGGAGTCGGCCTTCAAGCTGATGGAGATTGCACTGAATCATAAAAAGACCGATTTGGCGATTCGCGTCATGGAAAGTGCGGTGGAGCACAATCCCGACGAGCCGCTGGCCTATTACAATCTCATCAGTGTGTACGACAAGTGCAAGATGTTTGAGCAGGCCGAAGAGGCCAGGAAGCGGCTGAAAGAGCGGTTTGCCAAGAAGGCCAAGGATGGTCCGAGATCCTGATTCACTTTTGGCAGGATGCTGAAAAAAACCGCCAGCGAAGTTCTCGCGTCGATTCCAAGCGCGTGAAGCGTATCTCGTGAAGCGTCGTTCGTTTACAAAACGAGGCGCGAGCGAGCGGCCTTTGTCGGTGAAAGTCGCGTCTTGGCGCGACGGGGTGGGTGGGTGAGAAACAACAGCCTTTTTGAGCATCCTGATGGGAGTGTGTCGTCCGTACCGTGTGGAATATTTCAGCTAGCGCGTTGGCATCAATTGGGTTTTCCGCAACCTGTTAGAAGAGGTGTCCTATGTTCGGCAGTCTAGGGTTCACCGAGCTGATCCTCATCCTCATGATCGTATTGATCATCTTCGGCGCCGGAAAACTTCCACAGTTAGGCGAAGGCCTTGGGAAGGCGATCAAGGGCTTTAAGAAGTCCGTGCATGAGGCGGAGGCCATCGAAGCCGAAGCCCAAGCAGCAGCCCAACAGACCGCTGCTCCTCAAGTGGCCACGGCCGCTCCGGCGCAGAGTGCTCCTTTAAGTCAGTCCGCAGGAGCGACGGTGCAGCCCGCGCCACGCGCCTAGCAGGATGTGAAAACAGTCCTCCGGCGGCGTTTCCCGCCTTGCCGAAGCGGCTTTGCGAGGCAGGTCGCATCGCTTCAAGCGCGTGATGCGAGTTTCGTGAAGCGTCATTCGCTTACGAGATACGAGCCCGAGGTACGAGAGCGCAGTCTTGGGCGATGAAATGCGCGTCTTGGACTTCGGCGAGCTCAGTCGAGCCGCGCGCAGGGGTGGGCTGGTGAGAGCATAGGTCTATTTGAACCTCCTGTGTCGAGAGTCGAACATGCGCGAGCGGTCAGATAATTTTTTAACAGCCCCCTAGAAAGCATCGTACGTATGGAAACCGAAGTTGGATTGGCCGCTGGCTACATTGAAACCTTTGCCGGTAACGGGAAGGCTCGAAGTACGGGCGACGGCAAGCGCGCAGTGAAAGCGGGAATTCCGCTTCCTCATCACGCGGCACTCGATCGGGAAGAGCAGTGGTTCTATTTCGCGGAATCGGGATCGGACCGCATTCGACGGGTGCACCTCCAAGAAGGGACGGTCCACAACTTCGCCGGAATCGGAGAAACTTGTTATAGCGGCGATGAAGGTGTGTGTGGAGAGGCCGGGCTCTATTTGCCTCTGGGGGTCGCTTTTGATTCGCAGAACAATCTGTACATTTGTGACTCCGGAAGTAATCGGATTCGGAAAGTCGATCATGAGACAGGCATCATCACGACCGTAGTCGGGACCGGTCAGCATGGATTTAACGGGGACGGACCGGCGCGCGAGGTCAACCTGACGTGGCCGGCAGCCATCGCATTCGGTAGGGACGATATGTTGTACATCGCCGACACGCAGGCGCACAAGGTTCGGCGGTACGATCCCAAGACGGATCTGGTGACGACGATCGCGGGAACCTGGACGGCTGAGGACGATGCGCGTGAACAACCGCTGGTGGCGAGGAACCTCGTGGTGCTCTCCGGTGATGCGATCGGGATTGATTTCAGTGATGATCAAGGATGGCTCATGCCGGTCTGTTCCGATGGGCTCGATATGTCCATGTATCTGGATGACGGAAAGCCTGCGATGGACGCGCGTCTCTACGACATCGTCGGGATTGCGGTCGACGACAGGGATCATGTGTATGTGGTCGACAAGGGAAGCAATCGAGTCAGAAAAATCGACGCCCAGACCGGTGTGATTTCGACCGTCGCCGGGGTCTGTCGATACGGATACGACGGTGATGACAAGCCGGCTGTTCGAGCCATGTTGCATGCTCCGGAAGCCGCGATCTTTGATCGAGACGGCCATCTCTACATTTCCGACACGATGAATCATCGTGTGCGGAAGGTGGACGGCAAGACCGGCGTGATCACCACGGTCGCGGGAAACGGAGATAGCGGCTACGAAGACAAGAACATCGGTGGCTGCGGAGCGGCTCGGTTTGTCGCGAAAGAATCTGCCGGACAGTTAAAGCACGGTGATGGTCTGTTGGCTGTCGACGCGGTGGTGAATTCTCCTGTCGGTTTGGCGCTGGACTCACAGGGTTATCTCTATATCTGCGAGCGTGGAGAAAATAAGATCCGACGTCTCAAACTCTCCTAAACCATCCGTCAGTATCTGTCCTCTCCGCACATTTGTCTCGTTCAGGTTTTGTGGTATTCTGAGCGCGATCATTCATCGGAGTACAGTGCTGTGCGAACAACGTCCAGCGATAGCGTCAGGTTTCATGTGCTTGGATTCTTATCCGGGCTCATCGTCATCGCGAGTGTACTCGGTGCCTTCGGGGTTCCGTTAGTCAGTTCCGAGGGGATGACGATCCGATCGTTTTCGATCCAAGGCGAAATGCCGAAGACAGCCGATGATACGGTCTGGCAAGCGGCCTCACCGATCACCATCCCTCTCAGCGGTCAAGTCATTACCAGGCCGGTCTGGCCTGAGCCCACGGTTCGTGCGTTGACGGTGCGATCCGTCCACAATGGGACCGATATTGCCTTTCTCTTGGAATGGCAGGACAACACCAAAAACGATCGGCTGACTCCTGGGACGTTCCGCGATGGGGTGGCGATCGGGTTCCCTCTCGGTGATGCCCCGGCGTTCTTTTGCATGGGGCAGTTGGATCACTACATCAATATTTGGCATTGGAAGGCGGACTGGCAGAGCGATATCGATCGTCGGGCTGCGCGCGCTCCGGAGAAGAAAGAAGGTGGCGTACGAACGTTCGAAGTCATCCCACGGCGCGTGTCTTCCGTGGAGGACCTCATCGGCGGAGGCTTCAGCACGCTGACGACGAAAGATAAACAGGGACGAGTGCAGGGGCAAGGGTTTTGGAAGGACGGCGTGTGGCACGTCATGATGCGACGTCCGCTCCTCAGCGAGGAACAGGAGAACGAAGCGACACTCGTTCCTGGACGAATCCAAACCGTGTCATTCTCCGTCTGGAATGGAGAAAACAAAGAGCGAAACGGGCAAAAGGCGGTGGCGCCGTGGTTTCAGTTACGCATCGATCCCGTCGAGAAACTGTGAATCAAAGAGCTCATGGCATATGGCCTATGGCATAGGTATGAAAAGAGTTTGAGCAGATTGTGCTCTCTCTTGCTATACGCCATACGCGATCAGCTCTTCCCCCGGCGAGATACGAATGATGGCCGGATGACGCGGACGGCTTGGGGATGGGCTATTTGTCTGATCAGTGTGCTGCTGGTCGTTGATACGGCAGTTGTACAGGCTGAAGTACCCAACGGTGAGATGACGGAGGAAGAGGCATCGAGGCTTGGCGAAGAATTCGGGATCGTCGTCGGCGCCGTCGATGAAGCGATTCAGAAAGAACTTCATCTTGAGAGGCCTCAGGGGGTTGCGGTCTTCGAGGTCATTGGGAACTCCCGTGCAGACTATGCCGGTATCAAAGTGCGGTCCGTCATCAAGGAGATCAATAAACAAGAGATTCGAACCATGCCGGATTTTGGACGAGCCATTAAAAAGGCGATGAAGGAATGCAATGTGACCGTGGGAACCTATGAACCGGCTGATCCCGGTGATCCGGTCGGATGGGGAGTGAATTTTCACTTTGTCGGCTGTAAGCGAGATTAGTTGTGAGGGGTAAGGAGTGAAGGGTAAGGCGAGTGGATGGAGAAGGGGAGCGCATTGGGGACAGAGTATTGCGATGCTCTGCTTCCTGTCCCTCGTTGGACTCGCCAGCCCCTTGAGTATGTTTTCTCAGGGACAGGCAGAGGCTCAGCACGTAGATGACCAAGTATCTGCGGATTGGGTAGCGGAAATTGAAAAGGTCTTCATCCGGTCGGAGGACTGCAAACAGTGCCATGAGCGGCATTATGAAGAGTGGAAGGGGGGCAGAGAGCAGACGCCGGATTTGAAGACGTTTGGTCGTGTCGATGCAGCGCTCTTGCACGGGACATCGTTGACCTCACCGGTCTTCCGAACGGTCCTCGGCCTCTGGAAAGAGACGAATCCAACCGCAGATGAGCAGCGCCGATGCTTGTCGTGCCATGCACCTGCCGTGACGGTATTCCCTGAACATGCCGAGAAGATCGCCGGCCAAGTCCTGAGTGGAAAATCTGGAGTGGAAGGGATCGGCTGTGCGGCGTGCCATTTGATGGCAGGGACGGATAAGAATGCATCCTCGCCGCCGACGTTTGCCCTGCAGCCTGGCCGAACTCTCTACGGCCCCTATGCCAATCCAGAGGAGAATCTCGTCCATCCTGCCGTGCAGTCGACGCAGTTTCGAGAAGCCAGCTTTTGCGCCTCCTGCCACTTCGATAAAGTGAAAGATGTCATGCAGAAGAATCTGCCCGGCGAAATCCTCGAAGGGACGATCTGTCAGGATTGCCATATGGAGCCTTCTACAGGGAGCTCGACGTCACGGCGTGGCGCCATGACCCGATCCATCGGCCGCCATTGGTTTCGCGGGGTCGTTGTTGCCGGGACGATGCTCAAGAACCGGAACGTGCAGGCCGAATGGATGCCACGCATTGATCTGGAAGTGACGAAGACCGGCGCGATCGTGGAAGGAAGAAGTCTTGTGAAGGTCGGCAGCCTGCCACACAGCTTTCCCGATGGCGATCCGGTGCTGAAACAGTTCTTCCTGACCGTGACGGCGAAGGACGCGAAGGGGCAGACTTTGGCGGAGGAGAGGCAGCAGTTCGGATTATCCTACGACCAGCTTCTCCGTGGTCCGATTCCGGATCCCTTCATTAAGGGTGGGAATACGAGGAAGGTGCCGTTCGTATTGACGCTTCCGGAGGGAAAGGCTGCAGCGTCGATCGAAGCCGTTTTGAGCTATGCGCTGATTCCCACCCCTACGCCTACTCTGCTGGAGAGATATCTGGCCACCTTAGCGACCGATGCCGCGCGAGACGAGGCGAAGAACATCGTGCAGGAATATACACAACGGCATTTCCTGACCTACCGTGTGAAGGTGCTTTCCTGACATGGCAGCACCGATGGGACGAGGACAGGGTAGGCAAGCGATCGGGCTCAGTGTCTCGCTGATGGTCTGCATTGCGTTCCTGTCGGCTGGGGCAATCCATACGGTGCAGGCGCAAACAGTCCAAAGCCAGTCCTTGATCGAGAAGACCTTCCCCCATTCCAACAAATGTAAACGCTGTCACGAACGGGTGTACGAAGAGTGGGAAACGTCGCCGTTATCAAAGTCCATCCATTCTCCAGCATTTCGTGCCGCCTTGGATGCGTATCTGAAGTCGCCTGGGGGAAAAGATCAGGCGCTGTGTTTCCGATGCCATGCGCCACATGTCCGGGAGTTTCCTGAGCAGGCGCAGCTGTTTGTGGATCAAGCAAAAGGGGGCGATCCCTCGTTGGACGGCGTGGCCTGCAGCCAGTGCCATTTGATCAAGCACGTGGATCGCGCGAAGCATCCTCCCGAGCCCAAGTATGAAGTCGGCGGAAAAACACTCTACGGGCCCTACAAAGACTTTGTGCAGAATTTGGCCCATCAGTCGATGGAATCGAGCCTGTTCCAGAAGTCCGATCTCTGCTTGAACTGTCATCAGTCGGTGCCGTCGGCGGCGAATCTGGGGAAGGCCAACGACTTGTTGGGGAATTGGGACCAGAGTCGGGCCGTGAAGTCGGGTAAGGAATGTCAGACCTGCCACATGCCGCAACAAGTAGGCGAATCGGCGAATGGGGAAAAGAAGCGGACCATCGCGAACCATAGTTTCCCAGGGCGTCTCGGCAAGCTTCGCCAGGAGGCGGCGAAGTTAGCCGTGCAGACGAAAGTCGATGGCGACAAAACCACGGTGACGGTCAAGGTACAGAGTCTCGTTCCGCACAACCTGCCGGCGACCCATCCGGCTTGGGCGTCGGTGGTGTTGAATTTGGAGATCAAGGGCAAAAACCTCAAAACCGTCTTTTCAGACAAGCGGGTCTATGGTCGGACATATCAGGACGCCCAGGGGCAACCCACGATCTTCGACTTTGAGGCGGTCAAAGTAGCCGAGGATACAGTGTTGAAGCCTGAAGAGACGAGAGAGGAAACCTTTACCTTCCCCACGCCCAAAGATACCAGGACGTTCGATGTCGAAGTCGGGCTCACTTACGCACCGCTGACTGGCCCTACCTCATTCCTCCAGCGTGTCGAAGCCGAATCGTCTCAAGGCTCGCAAGATCCCGTCTTCCAGCCGATCGAGATCGTGAAGCGAACGGAGAATGTTCCGGTTGGGAAATAGTCGTCCCTCGTCGTTCGTGAAGCGTCTCTTGTTCGGGTAAGGGATTGCCAAACGGGATATAGTGAAGGTCCCTGCCTTACCAGCCATGTGAAGAGGCGGTCTGATGAGTAGTCGTGATCACTCTATCCAGTGACCAATTTGTAGTCTCGATCGAAGAAAATGAATATGAGACGCAAACAAGCGGCAGTACTGGTAGCCCTGTGGGTGATGGTATTGTCCGGGTGTGGCTCCGATCAGGAGGACCAACTGATCGTGGACCATCAGCGGGCGGTGTATGAAAGCCTGGCGCTGCAGGATCAGCTTCAGCAGCAGGGCGGTGGGCACGTTGCGGCCGATCTTGGGATTGGGATCTCGAATCGGGGCATGGGCAAGTTGCTGTCGCTGCTCAAGGGACTTGTCATCAGTCCGACCCAGCCGCCGAAGGGGTACGAAGATCTGTCTGTACGGATCGAGGATATTCAACTCGTCAGCAGGGCTGGTCGGAGTGAGTTGGAACTGGAGTTTTCTCTTTCAAGCCCTGCCAATTCACTCCAGTTTTCAGCCACGATGACGGGCGATCTCCTGTTCTTGCCGCCGGAACTCGATACGGACACACCTGAAGATCAGCTGGCCTTCCGGATGAAGGTCCGAGAGCTTCATCCACGTCTTTCCTGGTATTCCTTGCCGCTCCAAAGCATTTCGACGATGCGCGACTATCTCCGGAATCGATTGATTGAACAGGTGGAGAAGAGCCTCGTCATGAAAGTGCCCACGGCCAAGCTGGACAAGCTGGTGTTGGGGCTTTCTGGAAGTGAGGTGCTGAAGGATGAGGAGAAGGGGTTCCAGATCAAGATCGTCTATGCCAGTCCGAAGTTCGAGATGCCGCTCGTGGCTCGGTATTCGCAGTTTCTGATGACCGACTCGGGGTTCTGGATTTTTGCGCGGTACGGCGACAAGGCTCCCTCTATTCCCAAACCAGTGGCTCGGGTGCCGACGGAGCAGCTGGAGTCTGAAATTGGACGGCTGACCTATGCCATTCGTGCGGCCGCATCCGGCTTGAATGTCTGGTCCGGGGATTCCGCGGTCATCGTCAGGAAGCCACTGCTGGAGAAGCTTACGGCTCAGTTCAACGAACGGTCCAGCGATGAGCGAACCGTCTCTTTTCAATCAACCAGATCTCGCGGCAGACTGTTCGAAAAACAATGGCGGGACAATCTGCTCGGGGACGGTGGGTTGTTCGTCGAGTTGGATGGTCGTGATGCGGCCTGGGGAACGGTGACGCTCAAGCAGGTCTCCTCAGCCTGGAGCGAAAAGGGGTTGGCTTATTCGGCTTCGATTGATGTTGAGGCCAACACCATTCTGTATGTCCACTTTGACCCCTTGCTTGGAGGCGGTGTCGGGAAACGCGCCACGTTGGAAGGGACTGCATCCCCTGTGCTGGCCGGCACGCTGTCCTTTGCGATTCGCACGTACGCCGGAGTGCCGGTCCTGGTAGCGATGAATCACCTCGACTGTTCGAAGTTTCCCATCACGGTGCTGGATGACGGAGATCTTGCTCTTGGCGTGACGGTGAGCCAACTCATTGGCGGGGGAAGGCCCACCCTCATCCCTGCGCTGATGGGGTTGCCCAAAATGGTGAAGGCCGATCAGGTGCTGCGGGGAATCAAGGCGGTCACAGTCACGGCGCCAAAACCCTTCGCGGCGATCACCTATGCCCCGACGCAGTTCCTTGCTGATGCGAATGGGTTCCGGGCTGAGTTTGCGACATCGGCTGCGTGGAGTGAGGGTGAAGATGTTGATGCCGAAGAGCGAGTGAAAGAGATCGTGGCACTACTTGGAAAAGACGAGACGTTCCCATCTGCTCCGGATTGTGGTAAGCCGGACTCGATCAAGGTGCATATTGCCGGCATCGCGTTCGGGGGTGATCTTGGGCTGGGGCGTGTCATCACGTCTCTCGTCGATGGGGCCCGGACAGGCACGAAGGGTATTGAGAATTTCTTGTCGACCGCCGGGCGCAATGCGATCAATCCTCCTCCTGGGTCTGCCTTGCGCAAGCCGCTCGTTAATCCACAGGGGACGCTCAAGTGCCTTGGGACATTGCTGCAGAAGTGTGAGTGATTCCAATGGCGAGACGTGTGAGCGCAGTTGAACGATTGATGTGCCAGTTAGACTTCGGGGTGATATCGTTGGCTCAATAAGCCGGTTTGGAGTAAAATGCGTCCATGAGTATTACCGAACTTGAAGCCGAGGCGCTGAAGCTCGATCCAAAGTCCCGAGCCCGCTTGGCTGGAAAATTGTTGGCGAGCTTAGAAGACCTATCCGAAGAAGAAAATGCCAGGCTTTGGGCTGAAGAGGCTCAGCGCCGATCAGTGGAGATGGATGTTCAACCAGAGTCCGCTGTTTCCGCGAAGGACGTGTTTCGTGAAGCGAGAGCCAAGCTGAAGTGAATGGAGCGAGTCTCGTACCATCGATTGGCCCGCCGTGAATTGAACGAAGCCGCCCAGTATTACGAGTCAGAAAGTCCTGGTCTCGGAGCGGCGTTTCTTGATGAAGTTGAGCATTGTACACAAGCCATTGCGACTTTTCCTGAAGCTGCTCCGCTGATCACAGAGACGATTCGTCGCCGACTCCTTCTCCGATTTCCTTACGCGCTTCTCTATACCATCAAATCAGATCGGGTGCATGTGCTTGCAGTCATGAATCTGAAGCGTCGCCCGATGTATTGGGTTGGTAGAGAGTAAGGGGCGAAACAAAAAGAGCAGGGAAACGGTTGGTCGGGGTTGACCCAGGCTCTGCCTTAACGGATCTTACCCCTGTGCTTCGGTCCTCATTCCAGCACGGTCCCTCTAATCACTTCCGTAACTATCTGCCCATAGGCGCATTGAATCCTTTTAGATTCACTGAATCGAAAAAGATTCACCTGCTGAGTCCCTTACTTCGGGAACAGAAGCGCAATTCTTTGAAATAGTGGCCATTCTCACAATTCCCTCGCGGCCCGTTCTTTGCTGAGGTAATGAGCAGCAGTGGGCTGGCCATCGTCAATAGGTACGTATGTATCTATTGACGGTCAAGCATTACTGGCCTATAAGGTGGGCCCATTCTGACTTATTCCAAGTTGGAATCGGGCAGATGCGTACTGGCTGCTATTGTCTCGCGCCCTAACAGGGCACGTAGAGTTGGCATAGGAAAACGGAAAAATCTTGTGATTCACAGGTTTCAGAGATCAGTTAGATGTGAGGTTTTGAGGGCGACTTGTGCATGTAGTTGAGTATGGAGGAAAGCTGTAGCTTGTAGTTCTGCTGGACCGAACATGATGAAAACATCACAGTAGCCGTGCCCGATACCAGATCTGAGGCCTAGTAATTTAGGTGGCTCGATGAAGTTGTTATGCAAGGGGACGACATGAGCAATCACTCTTTCGATGGCAGCGCTTGGCGCTGGTGGGTGGCTTTCGGGTTCGTTGCGTATATTGCTCTGATCGGCATATTTGCGATCGAAGAGCTTAATGGGCGGGATGAAACTCTTCGAGTCTTGCTTGCTGAGGAAGCGCGTTTGGATGTATGGGGTCGGATACCTTTATTGACGGTTACACGACACGAAGCAGATCCTTTTCAATCACGGGACGCATGCGCGGCTTGACCGCCGATTCGGTGACGAGATCAACGCTGGTTCCGATGAGCTGTTCGAAATACGTTTTCAAGTCCATGTAGCCGTCGAACGTCGGCACTCCCTCGAAGGTCACAAGAATATCGACGTCGCTGTCGAGTTGCATCTCGTCTCGCGCCGCAGAGCCAAATAGCGCCAGCTGCGTCACGCGAAACTCTCTTCGAATCTCGTGAAGATGCAGCCGCAACACTGATATGACTTGCTCACGCCTCATGATGTACGACCTTACTCTCCTGTGGTTATTCGACAGCTCTCTCCATTGAATGGGGCTAGAATCTGGATTCCCACTACCTCTGTGCAACCATCTCAGCATACCGTGTTTGGTAGGGGAAATCATCATTGCAGGGAGTCCCAGCGCATCAGATGCGCTTGATATGTGTGTATCCGTTATCGATTTATTAGAGAACCTGGCTAGAGCCGGTTTGGAGACGGTCGTTTTACCGCTCGGTGGGCAACTGCATGGTGGATTCGATTGTTGCGGAGGTGGCAGCGACAGCCTGGCCTCGCTGGTCTTTCACATAGACACTGCCTTTCATGGCCTTGGCTCGTTTCTTGAGCTCTGACGCAATCTTACTCACATCGCCGGGATGGGCAATAGAATTTCGCTCGTTGGTGACGACGGCAATCGACAGGCTCATGATAGGAAATTGTTCTTTATTACCCCGACGGTCAACGGAGTCGATGTAGCCTTTGTGGCGATCCTCTCGATCGTAGAAGTCTGGAATCACCAGATCAAATCGCTTGATGATGGTTTCGCAAATTGCGTCGATGGTATCAGGTCGGCTCATGAAGACAAAGTCATCCCCTCCGACATGGCCGACAAACCCTTCCGATCCCGCCAACTCGCTGACCACTGTGGTGAGGATGCGGCAGGCCACAATCAGCACTTCGTCTCCACGTCCATAGCCGTAGCGGTCGTTGAACGACTTGAAATTGTCGATATCAAGATATGCGAGCGCGAAGAGCTGCTGGCTTTGAATTCGAGCAGTGGTTTCACAGAGGATGGTGGTGTTGCCCGGCAGGCGGGTGAGGGGATTCGCGTCGAGTGAACGAGTAAGTCGGCTGAGACAGAGCCTGATGCGATGCACGACATCTTCGGTGCGATAGGGAACGGTGATGAAGTCGTCTACCCCTAACGAACCCCAGTCGATATCGTTGAGCCGACTGTCCCGGACGAAGACGATGAGCGGCAGACGCCCGAGGAAGGCATCGAGTTTGAGGTTGCGCGTGAGGGTTTCCACGGAGTGCCCGTTGGTTCCTTCCGCAGCCAGGACGAGACAGGGGGGATCGTGGACAAGTTCATGGAGCGCGAGCTCGGATAGATGGCCTTCCATTACTTGGAACCCGGCTTTCTCCAGGGCCGAGGTCAGAGTCGGGGTTGAGGTCAGCTCATTGTGCAGCAGCAGAATTCTTCGGCCGGCACTGGAGTGGTTCATAGGTAGTCGTCAATGGTCACAAACTCTTGTGAGGCCTTGTCGATGCATTCCGCCAGACTCTGCTTATCCAACCCGACCTGGTCCCAGGCCGGCCAGGATAGTGGTGGGATGAGGTCATCGCCGGGATTGCCACAGGCCAGCCCCTTGACCAAGATGTCAGCCACATGGACGATGGCCGTTTGCAGCGTGGCGTCCTTAGCTTGGATGGGGTTGTGGTGATAGAGGATCGGTTCGCGGAGGGTGACCGGTAAATGCCATGCGCCCGCCAGGTAGCCGCCGATCTCCGCGTGTGACAGCCCTGTCAATTCCTGTTCCACGTCGAAGAGTGAGCGATCTGCGCGAGTCTTCAGCGCATCTTTGATACTGTTTCCGACGTCAGGCCACTTTACGTAGAGCACAACCTTTCCAATGTCATGGAGGAGACCGGAAACGAACAGTTCTTCGGGGTTCTTGATCTCGAGCTTCGTTGCGAGGAGGTTGGCGGTGATGGCGACGCCGAGCGAATGGCGCCACAGCTGGTCCATGCCCGCGTCTTTCATGATGGTCAGGGCCGAGGCGCAGAGCGTCAACCCCTTCACAACGTTAAAGCCCAGCACAATCACCGCGTGGGAGACAGAGCCGATTCTTGACGGAAACCCGTAAAAAGGGGAGTTCGCCAGTCGAAGCACTTTGGCAGCCAGCACCTGATCCTTCTCGATGATGGTGCCGATCTCTTCAGCCGACACGGTGGGACGACTGATCATAGCGGCCAGTCGTTGTACGACATGGGGGAGCGTGGGAAGGTCTCCCAGCTGCTCGATCCGGTTGCGTAGGTCTGTCGGATTGAAGAGGGTCATGCGGCTTCCGGCTTCTCGATGTTCGGTCCCATGCCATGGGTGGCGCGCAAGCGAGTGCGGAGCGTCTCGAGAATCAGCTGCTGAATGGGATCATGTGCGACATGTCGAAACCGGTGATCGAGTTCGACTTCCAGTTCCGCCAGAGTTTTCCCACCTGAGTCCAGAGCCTCGCCCTCGATATACACTGATGGTAATCCCAGCTCTTGGAGCCGTTGGATCAGCGCGGCGTTCAAGATGGTTCCGGCTGCGACAATGGGGAGTCCGTTTGCATTGGTGACCGGTCTTGCCAGCACCATATCGGGCAGGAGCTCATACACAACCACGCATTTCATCTATTTGAAGCTCCTCATACTTCGGTCACATTTCATTGAGCGTCAGTTGACTCGGCAGCATGTCCAGCGCAGGAGCGTCCATAGGCCGTCATCTCCTTATCGGAATCTCCGTAGCTGTTCTAAAGGCTATTTTAGATCGATGGGAGGGATAGATCAGCAGGTTCTTGAATAACTATGTTGGCAATAGGGCCTGGCCAAAAATACATGATGTTGGATCACAGAGGAAGGTCACGCAGGATGTTCGACAAGTTCGTTCGGCGAGGCCACGCTCCCGGGCCTTGTTGTTTGCTTTACGTCTCTCCTGAGCGAACGACGCTTCGCCGGTCGACATGCGCACGGCTCTGAGTGTTGTCGAAGGGCGAGAAACACTTCACGCACTTGAATGCGAAGCGAGAACGAAGGTATCAGGCATTCTTAACATTCCGTCGAGATTACTCGAAGATGATGCGGGACCCGGGGGATTTCATTTTGAAGATTTGCAGGGCATTGTAGATGCCTTTTGCCGGATGGTTCAGGATGAGGCGTGAGTTGGTGATGTGGGTGTCGAGCAACTCATATTGCCCGCCGCTGTAGTACAGATCGCAGTCGTCGATCTGGCAGTTCTTATAGACATGGTTGTCCAATGCCAACTTGGTCTTGCTGAAGGTCTGCCCGTCGACAACGATATAGTTCGGCTCAAGTCCCATAGTGGTCAGGTTGGCGAACTATAGCAAAGTCGGCGCGAGTCGTAAACCAGCCGGGTGGTGACACTGTCACGTGCTGTTCGAAAGGTTTCTAATTCGGGACGATCCGAAACACCGTACCGCTCAGCGTAGTCAGATAGAGCTCTCCAAGGCCATCTTTGCCGAAACTTGAGATGGAGGGAGCCGCCAGCAGCGGCCATTCCGCTTTCTCAATGACCGATCCATTGTTCAAGCGGAAACTGCGGACGAACCCGGCACAGAAATCGGCGTAGAAGTAGGTCCCTTGGATGGCGGGAACCACTTGTCCTCGGTAAACATAGCCGCCGATGACGGAGCAGGCTCCCTTGTCGTGTGTGTATTCTACGATCGGGAGGGTGAGGGTGCCAGGATTGCAGTTCGACGTTGGATTGAAACAGGCTGATCCTTCCATGAGCCGCCAGCCGTAGTTCAGCCCGCGGCCCGCATGAGGACCCGTCGACACATTGATCTCTTCTCGCGCACCTTGGCCGACATCGCCGATGTACAGATCCTCGCCGTCAAACGAAAATCGCCAGGGATTGCGCAGTCCATAGCCCCAGACGAGCGGATGGCCGCTGCCTAAGACGAATGGGTTGAGCGTTCCATTGGTGCAGGCTGTTCCGGTCGCGGGATCGATCCGGAGGAGTTTCCCTAATCGGTTTGTGAGGTGCTGCGCATTGTTGCTCGGATCTCCTGCACTACCCCCATCGCCGATTCCTGCATACAGACACCCATCCGGTCCGAATGCCACCATACCCCCGTTGTGGTTGGCGAAGGTCGGATGGGGAATGGAGACCAGGATAGCCTGTGAAGCCGGATCAGCGACGTTCGGATTCGTTGCCGAGGCTAGAAAGCGGGCAATGATGATCGTGCCGGTGGTATCTGTATAGTGGACGTAGAACCGGCTGTTGGAGTCGTACTGTGGGTCAAAGGCCAGCCCCAAGAGTCCTCGTTCCCCTCCGCTGGTGATACCGGTTATGGTCAGAAACGTTCCCAGCTCGGTTCCGCTCGTCCTCTCGAGAATCTTGATCGTCCCTCCTTGTTCCACAACAAAAAGGCGATCGGCATCCCCGGGAGGCGCAGTCAGGTGTATCGGGGCGCTCAGATTCTTCGTAACCGTTTGGAGTTTGAGGCTAGTCAGAGCTGAGGCCGAGTTCCTTGTCGGGTTTTCGCTGCCACAGGCAGTGAGTAAGCTGACCAGGTACAAGCACTGGATCATCAAGATGGACAGTCTCATGCGTAACCTCTTGTTCTATATGGAGATGAATGGTCTCTCTCCCTCTCGATCCGGCAGCATTTCTTTCGCCCCTAATATGTGAGAGATCTCATGTATCAGTCCCCCAGGGCATATCCGAGCAGCGTCTGCCAGTATGGCTCAGCCTGGGGAGGTGTTTGCAAGGTGACCGTATTTGGTCTTGATCCCTCCCGTGGGACTCCATTAAGATAGCCCAGCTTTTCGGGTGGCTCGCTTCAAGATCGACTCTGCCCACCTTAGGATTTACCCACTCGCGCATGTACTTTGGATGGGTTGAAGCCACGGAGAGCCGTGCGACATCAGGAATCCGTTTAACCAGTAGGAGGATCTCCCGTGAGTGACTCAGCGATTATCACATTTGCCCTCATCGCGGCCGTGGCTGGCATTGGCTATGGGTTGTATTTGGCGATGTGGGTGTTCAAGCTTGATGCCGGTAATGCAAAGATGCAGGAAATTGCAAAAGCCATTCAGGAAGGCGCCGGCGCCTACATGAATCGACAATACAAAACCGTCGGCTATGTGGCTGCAGTGCTTTTCGTCGTGCTCTGGGGTGCTGGGGCTGTCTCCGACAAGTTCGGCTTGCTGACGGCCGTCGGGTTTTTGGTCGGCGCAGGAGCCTCGTCGATTGCCGGCTATGTGGGGATGATCATCGCCGTGCGCGCCAATGTGCGGACAGCGCAAGCCGCGCATAATGGCATGAATTCTGCTTTGACGGTCGCGTTTCGAGGGGGTGCGGTGACGGGTCTGTTACTGATCGGCCTAGGACTGTTGGCGATTACGTCTTTTTATATGATTGCACTATCGATGGCTGGCCAAGAGAAGGCGATCCACGCCCTCTTGAGTCTTGGATTCGGCGGTAGCTTGATCTCGGTCTTTGCTCGTGTTGGTGGCGGCATCTACACCAAGGCGGCGGATGTAGGCGCGGATCTCGTCGGTAAGGTCGAAGCGGGAATTCCTGAAGACGACCCTCGTAACCCGGCGGTCATCGCCGATAACGTGGGTGATAACGTGGGTGATTGCGCCGGAATGGCGGCGGATCTGTTTGAAACCTATGCCGTGACGACTGTGGCTGCGATGGTACTGGCCTTTACGATGTTTAAGGGCGCGACGGCTCCCATTCTCTATCCGCTCGCGTTGGGCGGGGTCACGATCTTTGCGACGATCGTCGGGATTCTCTTTGTCAAAGTGAGTCCGGGTGGTGACATCATGCCGGCGCTCTATAAGGGGCTGTTCGTGGCCGGCGGGATTGCCGCCGTGGCCTTTTTACCGATTACCTTCATGATCATGAGCGGAGTTGGTGGTGTTGGTGGATTTAGCTACTACATTGCCGCGTTGCTCGGCTTAGCCGTTACCTTGGCGCTTGTCTTCATCACCGACTACTACACGTCAAAAGAGTATGAGCCGGTGAAGTACATTGCGAAAGCCAGTGAAACCGGCCATGCAACGAATATCATCGCCGGTCTTGCAGTCGGCATGCAGGCGACCTCGGCTCCTGTTGTGGTCATTTCAGCGGCGATTCTCGGCAGCTATTGGGTTTGCGGTGGGGCGGAGTCTGGCGGGTTATACGGTGTGGCGGTGGCGGCGGTGTCGATGCTTTCGATGGCTGGTATTGTGGTGGCGATCGATGCGTTCGGCCCGATCACCGACAACGCCGGTGGGATCGCCGAAATGTCGCATCTGGGCAAGGAAGTGCGCGATATTACCGATCCGTTGGATGCCGTCGGCAATACGACCAAGGCGGTTACCAAAGGCTATGCGATCGGCTCGGCCGGGTTGGCGGCCGTGGTGCTCTTTGCTGAATACTCGCGAGAGGTGGCGGCACACAATCCAGCGCTGGCTGCGTTCGACCTGTCCAATCCCAAAGTGTTGGTGGGGCTGTTTCTCGGTGGTATGTTGCCGTTTATCTTCGGCTCCATGTGTATGAGGGCTGTCGGTGAAGCGGGAGGATTGATCGTGGAAGAGGTGCGACGGCAATTCAGAACGATCCCAGGAATTATGGAAGGCACGGGCAAGCCGGAGTACGGCACCTGCGTCGACATCGTGACGCAAGCGGCCATTCAGAAGATGATGATACCTGGTTTGATCCCGGTGGCTTCGCCGGTGATCATTGGTCTGGTGCTTGGGCCACAGGCGCTCGGTGGCGTGCTGGTCGGCAGCATCGTGACCGGGTTGTTCGTCGCAATTTCAATGACGAGCGGCGGCGGTGCCTGGGACAATGCCAAGAAATTTATCGAAGAACAAGGGTTGAAGGGCACCGAGACGCACAAAGCCGCAGTCACCGGCGATACGGTCGGCGATCCTTATAAGGATACGGCTGGTCCGGCGGTGAACCCGATGATCAAGGTCATCAATATCGTGGCCCTTCTCATCATTTCGTTGATCGTCTGATAGAAGAGTCGAGAGTGAGTGGCGCGCCGTTTCCCATCCTGGGAAACGGCGCTTTTCGTTTTAGCCCTTGCCTTGACGGGTTTCTGTTCCCTAGAGTAATGTGCATGTATGATCGGTAGGTGCGAGCTGACCGCGAGGATTTCCCTGGATGACAGGAGGTGCTCGAATGGAAAAGCAGGAACGAAAGCAAGAGCCGCGACGAGAACCGCAAGGCAAGGAAGAGGTCAAAGCCAACCCGAAAGTCGTGGAGACCGGGAAGAAGCTGAAGGGAGATATCGATAAGCTGGTTGATGAAATTGACGACGTTCTCGAGCAGAACGCCGAGGAATTTGTAAAGAACTATGTGCAAAAAGGCGGTGAATAGTCTGGTGATTCCCTTCGAATCTCTTTAATTCCCTCTTGCCGGTACCCCGTTGGTGTTCCCTCTCTGCGTTGTTTGACAAAGAAGCAGCGACTTATTAGAGTCTGGCTCGTTTCCCTGAGTGTCCTATCCTGAATCGTCTCATGGCCCAGGTGTATGAAGGAGGCGGCGGTGAAGTCCAAGCTCTGGGTCTTTCGGCAAGTTGATCCGATCCAACGAGGACGTCTTTCGCAGGCCCTCTCCATTTCTTCAGCAACTGCCTCGTTGTTGCTCAACCGAGGTGTGACGAATGTGGACCAGGCCTTGGCCTGGATGTCCCCGCTCCAAGCTCATGATCCGTTCTTGATTCCCGACATCGAGCGGGCCGTCGACCGGTTGCATCAGGCGATGCAACGGCGGGAGCGCGTCTGTTTTTATGGCGACTATGATGTGGACGGTATGTCGGCGACCAGTGTGTACGTGTCCTTTTTCCGCGATCTCGGAGCGTATGTCCGAGCCTACGTACCGCATCGCCTGCGTGAAGGGTATGGACTCAATGAGCCTGCGATTCGAGCCTTGGCGCAGGACGGCATTACGTTATTGGTGACGTCCGATTGTGGGACGACGTCACATCGTGAGATTGCCCTCGCGAGTCAACTGGGGATCGATGTGATCGTGACGGATCACCATCAGAGCGACATGGAGATGGTGCCGGCGTTAGCCGTGATGAACCCCCATCGGCCGGATGCGCAGTATCCGTTTCGTGGCCTCTGTTCAGGTGGCCTCGCCTACAAAGTTGTGCAGGCGTATGAGCAAACATATGGCTCTGGCTCGGTACCCCTAGAGTCCTTGTTGGACCTGGTGGCGCTGGCGACCATCGCCGATGTGGTTCCGCTCCAAGACGAAAATCGACTGTTTGTTCGCGAGGGCCTGGCTCAGATTTCGCGTGGATCCCGTTGTGGCCTCCGGGCCTTGAAGCAGGTCGCCGGTGTGACCCGTGACTGCGCGGCGGATACGATTGCATTTAAACTCGCGCCTCGGTTGAACGCCGCAGGGCGGTTGGATGAGGCGCTCAAAGGAGTCCGGCTGTTGACGACAGAGTCGGAACGGGAAGCTCAAGCCTTGGCCGAGGAGCTGGATCAGCTGAATCACAGGCGACGGGAACTCGAAGCGACTATCCTTGATGAGGCATTGACGCAGGTCGAGTCGCGGGAGTTGCCCGGAGGCATCGTGTTATATGCACGAGGATGGCATCTTGGGGTCGTTGGTATTGTGGCGGCCCGTATCATGGAACGCTTTCATCGTCCAACGATCGTCATTGCAATTAATGAAGACGGGATCGGTAAAGGTTCAGCGAGGACTGTGCCGGGGTTTGATCTCTATCAGGCATTGGCCGGATGCCGAGATCTGCTGATCGCGTTTGGAGGCCATCCCAGTGCCGCGGGAGTGACGATCAAGGAAGAGCAATTACCGGAGTTCGCCGAACGGTTTGCTGCTGCGGCCGAGGCCTGGATGCGCAGTACACAAACTGTTCCGATGTTGCACCTGGACTCCGAACTGCGGTTGGACGAGGTCACGCTACAGCTGATCCGAGAAATCGGGACGCTGCATCCATTCGGCGCGGGCAATCCAGAGCCGACCTTTGCCGTGAGGGGATTGAACGTCCTGCAGGCCCGCGTCGTGGGGGAGAAGCATCTGAAGATGACGGTTCGGCAGGGTGGGTCGGTGCCGTTTGACAGTATCGGATTCGGAATGAAGTCCCTCGAAGAACAGGGGTTGTCGCTCAAGACGCCGATCGATGTCGCATTTACGCCGGAGCTCAATCACTGGAACGGGCATGACCGGATCCAATTGCGTATTCGAGACATACGAGCGGCGGGAATCGAGTAACCGATGAAGTACGAAACGGTCACGAGCATCGATCAGTTGCTGGATCGAGTGCAATCGTATCAGCCCGATGCCGATCTTGGAATGGTGCGAAAGGCCTATGAATTTTCTGCGAAGGCGCATGAAGGTCAAACACGCCGTTCCGGGGAGCCCTATGTCAAACATCCTGTCGCCGTGGCGGGCGTGCTGACCTCATTGAAAACCGATGTGACGGCGATCGTCGCCGGGCTGCTGCACGATACGTTGGAAGATACGGTGGCGACGGCCGGCGAGTTGGAACGAGAGTTCGGCAAGGATGTGGTGCATCTCGTCGATGGGGTTACGAAGATCGGGAAGATTACGTTCAAGAGTTCCGAGGAGAAGCAAGCCGAGAATTTCCGCAAAATGGTCTTGTCGATGGCGGATGATATCCGCGTCGTGATCATTAAGCTCGCCGATCGACTGCATAATATGCGAACGCTTGAGCATCTCAGCGAGGGAAAGCGTCTTGAGATTGCGCAGGAGACCCTGGAGATCTATGCGCCATTGGCCAATCGGATCGGGGTCGGGTGGGTGAAGAATGAACTGGAAGATCTCTGCCTCAAACACCTGAAGCCGGATGTGTACGAGATGTTACGGGTGCGTGTCGCGAAGCGTGATGAAGATCGTCAGCAGTACATTCAAGAGGTGCGGGAACTGGTCGAAAAAGCGCTGGGGGAACACGGTCTGTCCGGAGCAGTGTATGGCCGACCCAAGCATCTCTATGGTGTCTATCAAAAAATGAAGAAACAGGCGATCTCCTTCGAAGAGGTCTACGATCTCACCGCCTTGCGGATCATTACCGATTCGAAGATGAACTGTTATGCGCTGCTGGGCGTGATTCACTCGCTGTGGCGCCCGCTTCCTGGCCGTTTCAAGGACTACATCGCCATTCCAAAATCCAATCTGTATCAATCGCTCCACACCACCGTGGTCGGGCCCAAGGGCGAGCATGTCGAATTTCAGATCCGAACGGAAGAAATGCATCGAGTGGCCGAATACGGGATTGCGGCGCATTGGAAATATAAGGAGCAAGGGCGTGTCCAGGATAAGGACAGCAAAGCCTTTGGGTGGCTGAGGCAGTTCGTCGAATGGCAAAGCGATTTGCCGGACAATCGTCAGTTCATGGATTCCGTCAAACTCGAATTGTTCCATGATGTCGTCTATGTCTTCACGCCCAAAGGAACGGTCAAAGAGTTGCCGAAGGATTCGACTCCGGTTGATTTTGCCTATGCGATCCATACCGAGGTCGGCGACCATTGTGTAGGAGCGAAGGTGAACGGCAAGATTGTGCCGCTCAAATACGAGCTGGAAAGCGGCGACACGATTGAAATTCTGACCTCGCCGAATCAGACGCCGCACAAAGATTGGCTGAAGTTTGTCCGTACCTCACGGGCGAAGACAAAAATCAAACATTGGATCAAAGCCGAAGAGCAGAAGCGAAGCTTAGAGATCGGTCGGCGATTACTGGAGACGGAATTCCGTCGGCATGGATTAGCCCCTGCTCAAGTATTGAAGTCGAGCGAATTGGTTGAGGTTGCCAAGCAAGAAGGATACGAAACGACCGATGAACTGACGATTGCCATTGGATTTGGGCATATCGCGACGGCCCAGATTGTAAATCGGCTGGTTACACCGGCATCCGGGACCACGCCGGTTGTGCCTGAACCCTCGACATCCCAGAAGGTCTTGAGCGGCCGAGGCGGAGAACAGAGTGTTCAGGTCAAGGGTGGGCGTGATTTACTGATGCAGTTGTCCCGCTGTTGTAATCCGGTTCCCGGCGATCGAATCTTAGGCTACATCACTCGAGGAAGAGGACTCACGATCCACTCCGTGGATTGTCCGAACCTGGAGGCATTGGACTATGACCGGGCTCGGTTGGTGGCGGTGGAGTGGGATACCGCTGCTCCAAGCCTCCATGCGGTCAAGGTCGCCGTCATTGCCGAAGATAGGACCGGTGTGTTGGCGAAAGTCTCTTCGGCGATCGCTGAATGCAAAGCAAATATCAGCCGCGCTGAAATCATCACGCGGGAAGACCGTAAGGCGGAGTTGGATTTTATTGTAGAGGTTGCCGACACGGCTCATTTGAATCAAGTCCTGAAAACCATTGAACGGATCGATGGTGTGATTACCTCACGGAGAATTCGGTCGTGGCAGCATTGATCAGGATGAGGGCATGAGGGTAGGGCTTCATTTGGGATCAGGGAGCAGTATGTTGTCTGAAGCGCCAGAGTAGTTTTCTGAATGGTTAGGGTTGGCCGAACTGTAATTTTGATCCTTTCTCGATCTTATATCCGTCAACCGTCCCCCCGGCAATCTCAAGTACGTACACCGCGTCATCACTGTTCGGGCGATATTGCGGGCATGAGTCATCACTCTTCGTGCAAGTGGGCACATTGCGCTCGATGTGCGTCACGCGTTTCTTTCCGTCAATCCAGATGAGGTCGAGCGCGATCTTGGTGTTCTTCATCCAGAAGTTCCAGGCTTGGGGTTGGCCGAAGAAAAACAGCATGCCGTGGTCCTTCTTGAGGTGGTCTCGATACATCAGCCCCACCGAGCGCTTTAATGGCGTGTCGGCGACTTCGGCCTTGATCGTGACGCCCGACGGCGTTTGAATGGAGACCAGATCAGATCCTGCGGCGCAGGCTGCCCGTATGTCGATAGCAAGGAATCCACCGGTGATGACGAGATAAAGAGCAAGCCCAGCTGAGAGTTTTTGGCGCATCAGCGCATCCTAATGATCGCGACCTTCTCCAGTCAAGAAGGCTGGCTGGGTGAGGCTGGTGATGGGTCCCATCATGTTGCAATCTCGTCGCGTCTTGTGCGATTCTCCAACGCTGATCAAGCGAGGAACCTATGCAAGAGAAGCGGCGGGTGTTGTACAAAAAAGGCGTGTTCGTATGTCCTGGGTGTCGTCAGTCTTACGTTCAGGAGAAATGGATCGAGGAGTGGCGGATTCGTTGTCACCGCTGCACCTATCGGGGAACGCTGACCGAAGTGTCGGTGGAAGAGCATATGGAGGAAGAGACATTCCGACACTAACCATCTGACCGTTTTTTATCTGGACCATCACCCCGTGGCGGCACTCTGCACGCAGCATTCGTCTTCAAACTCCTCCCTGTTTTTCATTGCTTTCGCTCTGCTGCTCTTCACTCTCTCCACCGGCTGTGCCTCGAGGTCATGGGCGGACGAGGCCTCTCCGGTCGTAAAGATTCTCGTGACATACCACTCACTTTCCGGCAATACAGAGCGGATGGCGGAGGCGGTTGTTGAGGGGGCTCGGTCTGTGCCGAATACCGTGGTGGTGCTTAGACGTGTCAGTCTGGTCACGGCGGAAGATCTGTTCGCCTCCGATGCGGTGATCGTCGGGTCACCGGTCTACTGGTCCAACATGTCCGGAGAGGTCAAGACGTTCTTCGACAATTGGCAGTTCAAGTTCGGCGTGTTTCCCGAGTTCAAAATGAAGAACAAAGTCGGTGCAGCGTTTGCGACCGGAGGACAGGTCTCCAGCGGCAAGGAAGTAACGATGCTGACGATTCTTGCCGCCATGCTTGGCAATCAGATGATCGTAGTGAGCGGCGGGGGTGCATTCGGAGCATCCGCCACGACAGAAGGCGACAGTCCTGGGATAGACAAGGGCGAACTGGCCGATGCGAGGGCTCTGGGTCAACGAGTCGCAGATGTGGCCAAACTGATCAGCAGAGCCCCTTCCAAGTAAACCCGTTCTTGCACGGAAACGTTATTTCTACAACGATGGTGTAACGATCGGATAGGGTTTCATCCGGTGGGGGAGCGCTGTACGTTGCAGGTGGTGAATGGTTCGGCGAGGATTCAGGAAGATCGCAGGTCTATAGCCTGGGGCAAGAGGAGCCAGCTCCTTGAGCGGCAACCTCGACAAATTCATGGATGTTCTTGGCGCAGCGCCCGCAACAGCCGTGACACTTGAGGTCAAACTTGGCCTTGAGTTGGCTGGGCATCACAATTCCATCTCGACCGGCGGCTCGGACTTCTGACTCGGTGATTCCTTTGCACAAGCACATGTACATGGAATTCTCCCTTTTGCGATTATGAGAAGCATTCTCAGTATGCCAGATAGTGGGTATTCTGTCAACTCATGCAAAACGCCCTACTGGAGGCCTATTTGGCCCTTATTCCCGCGTCTCTCTGGCTGGAAATGGATAGCAGATGGGATTAAACGATCGGTGTAGCGCTCGAGGTGAGCATGTCTGTCCGCACCATCACATTCAATAAGCCCTACGGGGTGCTGCCCTGCTTCACCGACCCGGCAGGAAGACCGACCTTGGCGGACTATGTCAGCATACACGATGTCTATGCGGCGGGGCGTCTTGATCAGGACAGCGAGGGACTCATGATCTTGACCTCTGATGGCGCCCTCGCCCATTGGATTACCGACCCACAGCATAAGCTACCGAAAGTGTATCTGGTGCAGGTTGAACGGGTCCCCAATGAACGAGCGATCGCACAACTCAGCCAAGGAGTAGTGCTAGGCGGAAAGCGGACGAGACCAGCAAAGGTGAGGCTACTGGCTGAGGAACCCACGCTGCCTGAACGTTCAGTGCCGATCAGGTTTCGGAAACACGTCCCGACAGCCTGGCTGGAGATCACGATCCATGAGGGTATGAATCGTCAAGTTCGCCGCATGACAGCAGCGGTCGGTCATCCCACCTTGCGGCTGGTTCGTATCGCCATTGGAGCCGTTTGTCTAGGCGAGCTCAAGCCCGGTGAATGGCGAGATTTACGGGAGGATGACCTCACGCTTCTTGGACGTCGTTCTCGTGCTTCCTGACGTGACGCCTGAACCCGCTCCGTCATCACCAATCTCGCAACTTACATCGTTTCTTCCAGCTGTTCTACCATCTCTCGGATCGTATCGAACCCCGATTGCCAGAAGGCTTCGGAAGTCATATCGACACCGACGGTAGCGAGGATTTGCTGTGGCGACTGCGAGCCGCCGGTGGCCAAGAGATCCAGATACTTCGGGACAAACGCAGGGCCCTGTTCCTTGTACATGCGGTACAGTGCCAGCACGAGCAAGTTTCCAAAGCTGTAGGCGTAGCAATAGAACGGGCTGGCAAAAATATGGGGAATGGTCAGCCACTCCCATTGAAATTCATCCGGCACTTTGACGGCCTTACCAAATTGTTGCCGCAGCTCTTGTCCATAGGTCTTCGCCAATTGATCGGCCGTTGCACCGTCCGCGATCATCTGATGAGCCAATTTTTCAAAACGAACGAAGTAGACTTGCCTCAGTATGGTGGCATAGATGTCGTCCAATTGGCCCAACAGAAGGCCTTGCTGAACAGATTTGTTCCGTTCCTGAGACATCAAAGCGTCGGAGAGAATGCGTTCCCCGAAGACGGATGCCGTTTCCGCCAGGGGCAGTGTTGAATGGAAGGTGAATGTGGAATGGTCTTTGGCCAGCATGCCATGGACGGCATGGCCGAGTTCGTGTGCCATAGTCGCAATGTCTCTGGCTTCCCCCGTGTAGTTCAGCATGACATAGGGCGTCATGCCTGGAACGATGCTGTAGCAGTAGGCGCCGCCCAGTTTGCCAGGGCGTGTCGGGGCGTCGATATGTCGATCTCGAAACACCTGCTCCGCTAAATCCGCCAGGCGAGGCGAAAAGCCCCGGTAAGCGTCGAGCACCATCGTGATGGCATCAGTGTATCGGTACTTTTTTGTCTCTGTCCGGTGCGGCGCGTAGAGATGGTATCGGCTCATCGACTTGATTTTGCAGATCTTGGCTTTGAGCTTGAAATAGGTCTGAAAGATGTCGGCGTTCTTCGCGCAGGACGCCAGGAGGACGTCGACGGCCTGGTCCGGTACGTCGTTGCTGAGATTGCGACTGGCGATGGGAGAAGAAAAACGGCGGAGCCCGAGGTTTTCCGATTTCAGATCATTCACGAGCGTTTTGTAGATCTCTCCCAACAAGTCGCGCTGGGTTGCAAAGACACGATAGAGTTCCTGATAGGCAGCCTGACGGACAGGAGCCTTCGGGTTTCGCACGTAGGTCATCAGCTCTTCCCGATTGACGGTCTTTTTCTTCCCGCCGACGGTCATGGTGAAGGTGAATCCGTTTGTCACGACATCGTAGAGGGTGTGGACGGCGCTTCGGCCGGTGACGTTCTTGAGGTTGAGGATCTTTTCTTCCGGCTCGGACAGGGTGTGCGGCTTGAAGCGCCGGATGGTCTCCAGGTGATAGCGCAGATCGCCCGCATCAGCCATCAGGCGCGCCGCATTGACGTCGTCTACGCCCTGCCACCAGAGTTCGAAGAACAGCAATCGATTCGTCAGGCCGGTCAGCTGTTCTTCCGCCCGGGTCTTCAATGAACGAGCATCGGCATCTTTCGTGTTTTCGGAAAACCGCAGATAGGTATAGGCCCCGAGACGCGATGCACCCTGCGCGATCTCCTCGCTGAGCTGGAGCAGCTTGAGAAAATCATGGCTGGACATGGAGGGGGTCACTGTTGATCGTGCGGCTTCTATCTTCACGACCTTCGATTCCAGATCGGCAAGCTGGGCGGGGATGTCAGTCACTGGATCGTTGACCAGCTGGGTGAGGTCCCATCGGTCAGGAAAGGTCGAGCGGCTTCGTTTGGTGACAGGTCGCGTTGCGGATGTTCGTGCCATCGGGTACTCCTTGATACGTGAATCGAATAATGGCCGATCATATCATCGGTCTCATTCTGGAGAAGAGAAAAATGTGAGGCCGCAGGCGGAACCCGCGTGCCCGCATTGACGGAGGTGCCGAGAATGTGACAGGTTTTTAGTGTCGTGGCCATGACTGAACAAGAAATTAATCGCGCCATTCAATATGTGACGGCCAGCACTTCGTATGGAAAGGACATGGTCGCCGAGATCTTGCACATTGGACTGGGTGAACTTGTGACGTTGGCGACGCAGTCCAGCCGGCAATTTGACAGGGAGACACTCCTAGAGTACGTGTCGCAATGGACGATCAGGCGAACCGATCAGCCGGAACCGCTGGTCCGTGAGGTGTTGGGTTGTGCCGGTCGCTGGTTGGACGATTTGTATGAAGAGGTGGCACAGCGTCGACCGGAGTCGCTCGGCTTGTCACCCAACGATGATGAAGATTCGGCATCGGTATGAGTGATGGCGAGATTTCGTCCACGAAAGACGTTCAGGCTGGTTGCACCGCTTCACGGTGAGCATCCAGCGCACGTACCTGCGTGGAAGCGAGAGGAACAAGGTCTGTCGCGGAGTCTCCACGACCGGTGGTCGGCCCTCCATCGGCACTGTACGGATCAATCGAGCCATCTGCGCCTCAACCGACTCGTTCGTCGTCTCACACACTATGATTACGGGGTGAGGGAATCCGCACTCGCTGAATTGGAGTTGGCTACCCAACTGATTCGTACTGGGGTCCACGTCACGTTCCTGCCGGAATCCCAAGCTCGAACAGCCGATCTCGAATGCCGCGTCGGAGGTGAACGGTTTTTCGTGGAAGTCACCACGATGGTGGGATCGGCGGAACGGCAACGGTTGCCGCTGCGCGGGCTTCACCTAGATGCGGCCATTGGTCAGGAGGAAGATCGAGGAGTCATTCTCATTCACCGGGTTTTGGCGCGCATTCGTCAGAAGACCAAACAACTTGCCGACTATTGTGATCCGGTTATTCTCGGGATCTCGATCCCACGAGCCGATCTGCGAGGAGACAGGGCGACCAGGCCGGAAGAGATCTGGCTGGATCTCAAGATGCTGGCCGGGACGGTGACGGTGCTCTTGATGAGTCTTCGCTCAATCAGTGCGGTGGTGATTTCGTTGTGGGATGTTGAGCCTTTGCCGTCAAAAGCCGCGACCAGATTGGCCAATGTCGAAGTTGTGGAGCGTCCACAACACCAGAAAGCTCAACCACGAGTGCGGTTGTTGATTCAGAACCCGCTAGCGCTAGCCTCACTCTCAGAACTGCAGAGGGACTCTATTGGTCAAATATTGTAACTGTGCCGTACTGCCATTATTCTTCTCACGAGCTCAGAATAAAGAGGCCGTCGATGAGTCGCAACATGTCAGGAAGGTAGTGAGCCGTTGAGCAGTTCGAGATTCTTCGTTACCATGGCATCACCGTTCTTGGTGGAGACTTCGATGCCAGTTGCACAGATTGTACGGCATTCGTCGATCCGATTCAGTTTATGGAGTGACTGTGCCAGTGCAAAGTAGGCGGCGGAGTAGGTCGGCTTCACCGTGATGCATTGTTGCAGCGCCTTGGCGGCTTCTTCAAAATTCCCATCGTCCATATAGGCTTTCCCCAAGCCAAACCAGGCTACATCGTCGTTCGGATCGATGGCGAGTACTTTCTTGAGCGGTTCAATTCTAGGATTTGGCATTATTTCCCTCCGTGTGAGGACGATAGCAGCGCCGCTGGCACATTGTCTATGACGTTTTCTGCGTGATAATCTGGCATCGTATCTCATTATGGGAGAAGAGCTGATGGCGTATGGCGTGTAGCACGAGAAGGAACAATCCGGGAAACTTCCTTCTCCCCATGCCATAGGCCATAAGCTCTTCGCTTCAAGCGAACCACGCTTCACGGTATTTATCTTGGGAAAAACCGGCCTCGTCTACCATCCAGCATTTCTTGAGCATGACATGGGACCGGGACATCCGGAATCACCCAACAGGCTTCGTGCGATCATGCAGCGGTTGGAAGAGAATGGAACAGCCGCTCACCTGACGCGCATCGAGCCTCGACGAGCTGAAGATGAATGGATCACCCAGGTCCATTCGCCGAGCTATGTGGCCTCGCTCAATCGGCATGCTCCTACGGACAGCCTGGTGTCACTCGATCCCGATACCTCGATGTCGCCGGGCTCATTACATGCTGCCTATCTTGCGGCAGGCGGTGCATTAGCGGCGGTTGATGCCATCATGGCCCATCAGGTGGATCATATCTTTTGCGCCGTTCGGCCTCCTGGACACCATGCCGAAGCCGGGCGTGCGATGGGATTTTGTCTGTTCAATAACGTGGCGATTGCCGCGCGCTATGTCCAAAAGAAATACGGGCTGACCAGGGTGCTGATCGTGGATTGGGATGTGCACCATGGCAACGGGACGCAGCATAGTTTTGAAGAGGATCCCTCCGTGCTCTTTTTCAGCACCCATCAATATCCCCACTATCCTGGCACCGGTCGTGGAACCGAGCGAGGCAAGGGAGCTGGGGAAGGATTTACCATCAATGTGCCGATGGAGGCAGGGGAGGGTGATGCGGAGTACCATGCGATCTTTCTCAAATCGCTCGTGCCTGCTGCCGATGCGTTCAAGCCGGAGTTTGTGATGATCTCAGCGGGATTCGATGCGCATAAAGACGATCCGTTGGCCAGTATGGGGTTGACGGAGGCTGGATACGCAGACCTGACAGACATTGTCGCTGGAATCGCCAAGCGTCATGCCAATGGCCGCATCCTGTCTTCGCTCGAAGGCGGCTACAACCTCACTGCGTTGGCCTACTCCGTGGATGCCCACATCAAAGCCTTAGTGAGTGCATGAATCCAGCGCAGCTGGTTTATAAAGGAATGACATCGTGAACCATCCATTGTTGATCGATACTGAGACACTTCAAGAACAGTTGAGGAAACCTGGGTTGGTCGTCATTGACGTCCGCGGCCGAGCCGCCCATGAATTCGGTGGCCATATTCCTGGGGCCGTCCATTCGACGTGGCATGAGTACAGTGACCCCAAGGCCGTCGCGAAGGGATTGCTGAATCCGGACCTCGGCCAGATTGAGCAGATCCTTCGTCGTCTCGGGGTCAATCACGACAGTGACGTCGTGATCTATTCGAATCCTTTCGATAATTGGGGCGATGAAGGTCGGATGTTTTGGATGTTAGAGTATCTGGGTCACCCACGCCTGCGTATTCTGGATGGGGGATGGGTAAAGTGGACGGCAGAGAAGCGACCCTTCGAGCATGGGCCAGTATCGTCATCGATGGGTAACTTTACGGCGCAACCGGTGCCCGCGTTGATGATGGTGAAAGACGATCTGAAAACGATCGTGAAGATGCCTCATCCCCAGACGGCGATTCTGGATGCGCGGAGCGTTGAAGAGTATCTTGGAAAAGAAGTATCGGGAATACCACGACCCGGGCATATTCCGTCAGCCATTCATCTGGCGTGGAACGGCTTTTTAAATAAAGATGCCACGATCAAGGGCGTTACGGTGATCAAGGAAATGCTGGAGGCGAAGGGGGTTCATCCCGGTCAGGATGTGATTTGCTACTGTACCGGAGGGGTACGATCGGCCTGGCTCTACTTTATCCTCAAGCTGGTGGGATATCCAAGGGTCAGCAACTATCCAGGATCATGGTGGGAGTGGAGTCGGGACTTCGCCGCTCCGGTCGAGAAGGACTTGCAGGCCCTGCAGAAAATTCTTGGATTTTCCTCGGCGCCCCAAGCTTCTTGACAGGCGCGAGATACGCTGTGTAAGGTCACTTCATAGGAAGTCGGTGTCGTCTGAACTGCGAATTTTCACCCATCAAGGAGGCAGCCATGATGAGAAGAATTCTTCGTGGTGCGTTGGTAGTGATTGGAGGCGGCCTGTTACTTGGGGCGCCGTTGTTCAATGGCGTCGCACTGGCAGGTGACAAGCATGTGGCGGAAGCGGTCGAACATGCGAGGGGTGCGGCATCTCATGGCAAAGAAGGCCATGCCGACGCCTGTGTGCAGCATGCAGAAGAGGCGCTGAAGCATGCGACGGCTGCGGGTGGGAAAAACCCGCATTTACTCGAAGGCGTGAAGCATCTGACGGAAGCGGTGAAGCATGGCAAAGCCGGACATGCGGAGGCATGCACGGAACACGCCGACGGCGCCGCCACGCATCTGGCTGAAGTGAAGTAACGTCGAGAGCCGATAGTTGTCAGCTGACAGCTGAGATTTTGAACGGGCAGGGACACAATCCCTGCCCGTTCTTGCATGAAACGGAGCGCCGTGTGCGAGTCGGCTTCTATCAATTCGATCCGCAATTCGGGGAAGTCGCTGCGAATCTTGATGTGGTGGCGGCGAAGCTGGAGCAGGCGGATGCCGATCTGCTCGTACTTCCGGAGTTGTTCGCGTCCGGGTATCAGTTCGTGTCTCGTGAGGAGGCACAGAGGCTGGCCGAGCCGGTTCCCGATGGCCCGACAGTTCGTCGGTTGGTCGAGATTGCCACACGCCGCAAGATGCATCTTGTGGCAGGATTGCCTGAACGATCCGGATCAGTCTGTTACAACTCGGCTGTCGTCGTGGGACCGCCGGGGTTTCTGGGGTGTTATCGAAAAACCCATCTCTTTTACGAAGAGACCCAGTTCTTCACGCCGGGTGATTCCGGCTTTCTGGTGTGGGATATCGGCGTCGCCAAGATCGGTGTCATGATTTGTTTTGATTGGTACTATCCGGAGGCTGCTCGGGCATTGGCGATACAGGGCGCTGAGATCATTTGCCATCCCTCCAACCTCGTCTTGCCGAACTGTCCGGATTCGATGCCCGTTCGGTGCCTTGAAAATCGAGTGTTTGCCGTGACATGCAACCGGATCGGTCGGGAAGCACGCGGTGGGAAGGATCCATTGACCTATATCGGACAGAGTGAAATCGTCACACCGAAAGGCGTGATCGCGCAGAGAGCGACTCATGATAAGGAAGAACTGACCATCATTGAAATCGATCCGGCTGAAGCCCGCAATAAAAGTCTCAATCGCTATAACGATCTGCTTCGTGACCGGCGTGCGTCCCTGTACAAGTTATAACCGCTCACATGTATTCTGCTGAGAGAAGCCTGGCCCGCATTACTCATCACTCTTCTGCTGCAATCGCCGATCCGCTGTTGCGACAAGCCCGTGGTAGGCGGGCTCGCCCATCAGACCTTCGACGTATTGCACGAGTACGCCTCAGGCCCTCCGGGCTCCGCGCGCCAGTCTCACAACGCGGCTTGGCGATTTCGCCACGAACAGGTATGAGTAATGCGGGCTAGAGCTTGCGCAAGTCGCGTGAGCAGGGTAGGATTTCGTTCATGAGTACGGAACTCCGGAAGGGCATGTTTCTAATCGCCGCTCCAGGCCTGCGCGATCCAAATTTTCGCCAGACCGTGGTGTTGCTGTGTGAACATGGACCGGAGGGGGCGCTGGGTGTCATTGTGAATCGGCCCACCGCCATGTCCATTTCTGAGGCGCTGCCACAGATTCCGGTCATCGAAGGTACAGGGCATGTCCTCTATGCCGGCGGTCCCGTACAAACGAATCAAGTGATGTTGCTCTACCGGGGCGACCAATTTCCGGACAACGCCCACCACGTCTTCGACGGAGTCTGTCTCGGCGGGGATATCGGGATGGTTGAACGCATTCTGACTGCGGCCGGCACTAAAGAATTCTTCAGGGCCTATCTCGGCTATTCCGGATGGGGGCCTGGCCAGCTGGAAGGCGAGATGAAAACCGGCTCGTGGATTATTCTTCCTGCCGATCCTCAAGCGGTGTTTGAAAAGGATCCGACGCGTGTGTGGGGAGACATCTTGTGCACGTTGGGCGAAGCCTATCAGCCCTACGCGGAGATGCCGTTCGATCCATCCTGCAACTGAATCCTCTCCTCTTGCTTCTCTCCTCATACCTCACGCATCATTGGTAAAGAAAATAGCGGCGAGTGTTAGGGCTGTACTTCATTCTCGTAGGGGAGAGATTTGTGACTCAGGCGGGCTTATATCGGGAAGACGGCGACTCATTTCTGAAGAAACTGCACGAACAGCCGCATCAGCCGATCAGCGAGTGGCTGCGCGCACCGGCCCATGTGCAGTACGAAGCCTTTCGTATGTCCGACCCACCCACGCAGCGGCCGGCCAGCCGAGCTGAATTTCAATCGTTACTGGAGCGATTCGATGTTCCCGATGAGCGGATCGAACTGCGAGATAATTTTGGCTATGGCGTGAAGGAAGCCGAGAATGGAGATCGCCTCATTCTCATCTGGCAAGCCCATACGGAATACTATAACTACCAATTTTGGCACGTGCCTTCATCCACGGCGAGTGTGCTCACGTTTGGACCACTCACGTTTCCAGCTGCCTCCGTCTCGTTGACACCCCTTGGTTCCGTCGTCTGCCGGTTGGATATCGTGCTGAAGATGGGAGCCTTGCCTTCTCGAGAAGAGGTGAGAGGGCAGTTACCAGGGCCTGTGTTGTATGGCAGCCGAATCTTCAATGAGCAGGCGGCTGTCGTGACCAGTTTTACGCCGGACAATCACGGGCGAGAACGGTACTGGGTGAGCGTCGGCCCGTTGCAAGGCGACCACTCGCGGTTGAAAGACATTGTGGATGCCATTGTGCGGATCGAAACCTACTACCATCTCCTGCTGATGCAGAAGCCGCTGTTCTCAGCCGCGATCGACCAAGTCTATAAATTCGAACAGGTGCATCTCCAACAGCGAGAAATCATTACGGGGCATATCGGGCACGCCAATCCTGAGACGTTGCAGCGATGGTTGAACAGCCTCACGCAAGACTTGCTGAAAACCAATCGCATGGCGGGCAAGTTACACTTCGAACTGTCGGCCTCGATTCCGTACGATAAGATCGTGCATGCCACGTTGGCATCGTTGGCAGAGCAGCCCACAGCCTCCTACCGTCCCATCTCCGACTATGTGTTGGGAGGTATTACGGGTGTGGCGGAAGGGTATCAACAACTCTTGCGCCGGATCGATACGCTCCGCGGCGGATTCGAAGGCATCATTGCGATTATTCGCACCCGGATCGACTTGATTGTGGAGTCGCAAAACCTCACGCTCCTTCAGAGCGTCGACAAGACGACGAAGAGCCAGGTAATTCTCCAGCATACCGTTGAAGGCCTGTCTGTCATCGTGATCGCCTACTATCTAGCTGGCCTGGCAGGATATGTCTTCAAGGGACTGTACGAAGTCGGTTGGCTTGGTAATGCGAACGTGGCCTCGGCCATCTTCGTGCCGATCGCTATCGCCCTCGCGTTTCTCATCACGACTGTGAGTAAGCGGTATCTGCACAAAAAACTGGCGGGAGAGCAACCAGCGACCAAAGCTGACAAGCAGGAAGAGTAGCTCACTGCTGTAGGTCGCTAAAGCCCGCGGTATCCACGTCAAGTGCCGCATCGTTTCTTCTTCACATTTTCTGCATCCTATCGAATTCCAACAGCACACTCATGGACTGACCTTCACGAAGATCTGCGAGGATGCCCCGCTCGGAGGAGCGGGGGAGGAATGGCAGCCTATAGCGAAGCGGAGGCCAATTCCTTCTTGGTTTACAAAAGCCCCGCCTGGAAGGGCGGGGTTCTTTACTGGTGAATGTGCTGGTGCCTCATCTAGTAAGATCCAGGGTATTTACCAGTAGCAGTACTGTCGTCATCCACCACTCCTGCTCTGAGTGAGAGCAAAAATACGAACGGCATTTCTCGTGACGTATCACATTGGATACACCTCCTGAATCACATTTGGATCCAGGCATGAGTGATTGGTGTGATGGACTTCCTGTGAGTGAAGTTTTTCTGAGCATCATATCTCGCTGAAAGTAGGGAGCTTGGCACTGCCTGCCTCGCCGGTTGGTGAGAATGTCACAGTACAGGCATCTCACTTGCTCTAAGCGACGAGGAAGTCACGCAAGAGTCGAGCTGCAAAGAATTCCCGCCGGCTCATGTACGACCTACGGAGTGGGGAATTGGCGAATCAAAGAAAGGAGGTCGAGGGTACCTGATACCTGATTGAGCGGTTCCCCACTCTCACTGGGCGAAGGCATGTTTATATCGGTTGCTGCCACGCATGCCCAATTCAACGAAAAGGAGATATTGGAATGAAAACAAAACCAGTGGAACTCCAGAATAAAACACGGAGGATTGAAAAAGATCCCGAGCCTAATGACCCGGAACTTGGACCGTTGAAGCTGCTTCCAGGGAAATGGGCGAACGTGCCGAACTTACAGGGGCGTGGATGGAATATGATCGCGCTGCCCTTTGTGGCGCCGCCGCAGGGAGTTCCCTTTCCCCTTAATTATCGGTTACTGGTCAATCAATACAACGAAGAACTTGAGTTTACACTGGTCGATAAGGCAGTGCCGAATCGTGGCGCCCGTCTTGCTCCGGGGACTCCTGCGAATACCGATCAATTTCTCGTGACGCTCGATTATCAACAGAGCATCAAGCAAATCGCCGCCGATGATTTCCCGAAGAGCGGCCTGGCTGGTCCGGCAGGTGCTGCCATTCATCATGAACCAGGTTTGTGGTTGCATATGACGAACGGCATTACCGACAGTCTGAATATTGCGCGGCTTGCGAGTATCCCCCACGGCGATTCGGTGTTGGCGTTAGGTCAGAGTAGTGAACACGTGGGCAGCCCAAGCATTCCTGACATCAACGGTTTGCCGATCGGGGCTGATCAGGACCTGAAGAATCCCTATCTGGCCCCATACAAACATTTTAATGATAATCTGTTCCAGGGCTTGTTCAACCCCATCAGTCCGAACGACCTCCTCGAGGAGGCGAATAAAGGTATTGAGATCGAACGCACCACGGTTCTGGATGTTGACTCAACGCATCCGACGGGTGGCGTGGTGAACATCCCCTTTGTTTATTGTGAGGCAGGCCAATGCGACGGTCATGAAGTCCACCTTCTGGATTCAGGAGTTGAAAGAGAAGGACAAGCATGGAAAGCCGAAACTGCGTCTGCAATATTCCCAGCTAGTCATGCTGGATTTCTTCCCGCGTGTAGATGGATTGCCTCCCGGCTGTTGCCCAGGCCTCATTCAATGGCCTCATGTCAGCATCAATACCTTAGAGAAGGTTTGCTGATGCCAAAGTGATCTCCTCCGCGTATCGAGGCGGCGGCGGATGTTCAATCCGTCGTCGCCTCAACCCTGAGGGGTTCTGGTCTGAAGGATATCCGACAAAAACCGCCCTGTATGTGATCCAACTACTTTTGCCACCTGTTCTGGGCGGCCTTCGGCGATAATCTGTCCTCCCGCGGCGCCGCCTTCAGGGCCGAGATCGATGATCCAGTCCGCGGATTTGATGACATCGAGATTATGTTCGACGACGACCACTGTGTTCCCGGCGTTCACGAGTTTGTGGAGGACGGCGAGGAGTTTCTTGATATCCTCAAAATGCAGACCGGTGGTGGGCTCATCCATAATATAGAGGATGTCTTTGGCTGAGGCATCTTTGAGTTCAGCGGCGATCTTCAATCGCTGGGCTTCTCCGCCTGATAATGTGGTCGCGGATTGGCCTAGGCGAAGATAGCCAAGCCCGATTGAGGAGAGCAGATGGAGCTTATCTTGTAGCTTCGGCGCTCCGGTGAAGAATGAAGCGGCTTCTTCCACGGTCATATTGAGGACTTCGGCGACATTCTTCCTGCGGTAATGAATCTTTAGGACATCCGCGTTGAAGCGCTTGCCGTCACAGATCTCACAGGGCGCGTAAATATCTTCGAAGAAGTACATCTCCAACTTCTCTACGCCGCTGCCTTCACAGTGTTCGCAACGGCCACCGGCGGCGTTGAACGAAAAGTGTCCTGGTGTAAGTCCTTGTTGTTGCGCCTCCCGTTCCGCGGCAAAGAGCTGACGGATCTCGTCGAAGCCTTTTAGGTAGGTAATCGGGTTAGATCGTGGCGTACGCCCGATCGGTTGTTGATCGATTAGGCGGATGCCTTTGAGGTGTTCGATACCTTTGATCGCTTTGAACTGCCCCATGGGTAGAGATGCCACACGAAAGGCCCTGGCCACGGCTCGATAGAGCGTCTCTTCAACCAGCGTACTTTTTCCCGAACCAGACACGCCGGTCACACAGATCAACATGCCGAGGGGGATATGGAAGGAGAGATCCTTGAGGTTGTGTTCCGTGGCCCCGGCGAGCACCAGCGTCTTGCCGTTCCCGGTTCGTCGCGACTGAGGTTGGGGGATCTCCTCTTCACCGCGCAAGTATCGCGCAGTTGTGGCCCGACGATCTTGGATGAACTCCTTCGTTGGTGCTGCACAGACGATCTCACCACCCTTTTCACCGGATTGGGGGCCCAGTTCGACGAGGAAATCGGCGGACTCAATCATGCGGCGGTCATGCTCGACGACCAGGACGGTATTCCCGGTCGCTGCGAGGTCACGGAGGATGCCGGCCAATAGATCGGTATCCCTGGCATGGAGCCCAATGGTCGGTTCGTCGAGCACGTAGAGCGTACCGACTAGTCGCGAACCGAGTTGATTCGCCAATGCCACTCGCTGGGCTTCCCCACCGGAGAGGGTTTTTGTTTGCCGATTGAGCGTCAAGTATCCGAGACCGACGCGTTGGAGAAAGCCCAGTTTCGCTTTGAGTTGCCGGAGGATATCCGACGCGATCTCCTGTTCGGATCGGCGCAAGGGCAGGGAGTCCACCCAGGCTGCAAGACTCTCCACCGTTCGTTCCGTCGTCTCGTGAATATCACTACCGGCGAGCTTGACGAAGCGCGCGTCCGGTTTCAGGCGGCTGCCATGGCAACTGGGGCAATCGAAAGGCGTGCGGTAGCGGCTGAGAAAGACGCGCACGTGCAGCTTGTACCGCTTGCCTTCGAGATACTCAAAGAAGTCAGTAATGCCGTCAAACGATTTGGCCCCTTCCCAGAGCAACTGCTGCTGATCCGCCGGCAGCGACTTGAAGGGAGTCTCGACGTCAACACCATGTTTTTTCATCGCAGTCAGCATTTGCTTCTGCCACCAGGCCGAGCTGGGCTTACTCCATGGTTCAATCGCTCCTTGGGCGAGAGACTTGGTCTGATCAGGGATCACCAGCTCAGGATCGTATCGCAGCACATTGCCGAATCCTTTGCATTCGGGACAGGCGCCGAGCGGATGATTGAACGAAAAGAGAATCGGCCGTAGGGGTTCAAAAGTTCTTCCGCAGCCTTGGCAGAGAAACTGTATGCTGTAAGACTGACGTCCATGGTCGATGATGTCGATGGAACAGCGGCCCTCCCCTTCACGAAAGGCTGTTTCCACACCTTCAACTAGTCGCGTTCGGTTGTCTTCCCGGATGACGAGACGATCGAGAACGATATGGAGCGATTGAGACTTGTGAAGTTTTACCTGTCCAGCCTCGTGCAGGTCGATCACATCATCCTGCGTTTTGACCCTGGTGAACCCGCGCGTGAGGAGTGATTGGACAAATGCGGCTTCTTCTTTTGGCTTGGGAGCGGCGATTGGGAATAGAATCATGGCTCTGGCATAAGGCCACCGAGTGAGTAGGTCGTCTGCGACGGAGTCTGGTTGAAACGAACGGCCTTCTTGTTTGCAGTCTGGGCAAGTTGGTTTGCCGATCTTGGCGAAGAGCAGACGCAGGAGATCGGCGATCTCGGTTGTCGTGCCGACCGTCGAACGAGCCGTGCGCACCTGATTCTTCTGTTCAATGGCAATTGCCGGACGGACATTGATCAGCCGATCGACATCCGGGCGAGCCACCTTGTCGAGAAACATCCTGGCGTAAGTCGAGAGCGATTCCACATACCGCCACTGGCCTTCGGCAAAGATCGTGTCGAACGCGAGCGAAGATTTTCCTGATCCTGACACGCCGGTAATGGCCGTGACCTGATTGTGGGGAATCTGCAGCGAGACGTTCTTGAGATTATTCTGTCTCGCACCCTCAATGATGAGATTGATAGATTGATTCGGAAGCAGAGGATTAGGTTTCACGGTCTGGTCCTAAGTATGATAAGTGAATGATGCTAGCAGTCCTATCACAGGGCTTCAATGGGGTTGAGGGAGGCTCTGCCGATTGACCAGTTGGCTGAGAGAATGTCGAATATCTAACCAGGAGGGCACATGATTCTGTCGACGACCAATAACCTTGAGGGCAAGAAAACGGTGAAGTATCTGGGATTAGTTTCTGGCGACGCGATTCTCGGTGCGAATATCTTTCGTGATTTTTTCGCGTCGATTCGGGATATCGTAGGTGGGCGTTCGGCGGGTTACGAAAAGGAACTCCGAAAGGCCAAGACGATCGCGCTTGAAGAGATGGAGGAGCAGGCCAAGAATCTCGGCGCCAACGCAATCGTGGGTATCGATATCGATTATGAAACCATCGGCACGAACAGTAGTATGCTGATGGTCAGTGCCAATGGCACAGCAGTGGTAGTGGAATAGCAGGAGGCTGAAAATGCCCGCCAGCTTCGTTCTTGCCTCGCTTCGAGTAGGTAAAGCGTCGAGCGCTTGCGTACCTCAGCCTTGGCCGGACCATCAATAGAAGCCGTTTGTGATTGCGTGAGCGGCAGGGCTATCGGTACACATCTTTCCGGTGTTCGATCGATAAGATCTCGATCCAATCGCTTCCTGTGCGGTAGAGTACACGATAGAGCCAGACTCTATACGACCAGACCTTGTCTTTCTGAAAACGGCTTTTGAGTGGCTTGCCTTCGGATGGATGGTTGGCAAGGTGACGGAGTGACTCTTTGATGCGTTCTCGGATTGCGTGATCGAAGGCATCGAGATCCTTGACGGCCTGATGGGTGAGTTTGATGTGCTTCACTGATCTTCGCCGAACACATCCTTAAATGAGCGAACTTTTCCGCCCTTCGCATCTTTCAAGCCTTGTTGGAGGGCTTTGACGGCTTTTGGATTTGAGAGCAGCTCCAGGGTCTCTACCCAGCTTTCATATTCGTCTGCTCCTATCACGACTGCTTTTGGCGTGCCGTTCTTCGTCACGATAAACCGTTCCGACAAACGATCCGCTTTATCAACAAGGGAGGAGAATCGAGAACGAGCTTGTTTGAGTGACATTGTTTTAATCATAACCACACCTCACTTATATGAGAAGTGTACGCAATCATGTACATTTTCGCAAGCCGGAGTTCTGGTGAATCTGATCTTGTGCCGCTACCGTAGCATCATCTTCACGAGTCCTACACACCCTAGGTACAGGACGAGGGATCCGGCCATCGCCGGCCAGAAGCCCAGGCGGGGAATGCCCATGATCATGGCGGTGACGTAGACGATCCAGGGTGGGACAAACCACATGAGGCTCTTGGCGTAGTCGACGGTGGGTGCGCCACCGCCATTCATGTACAGCAGGATGAAAGTGGCGGCGGTGATGGCGGGGAAGGTACTGGCCATGGCAGCGAGGAATGAATTGCCTTTAGCTCCAAGGTAGGTAGACAGGCTGACGATTGTGCCACCCAGCAGAAAGTAAACGACATACTTTGCGAGATCACCCACCGACAATCCTCCTCTCCATACTCTAGGCTCTCTCAAACGCTTTCATGGTTTCACTTCCCAGGGCCTTCCTTTGGCCATTCTATTATGGCGAGAAGTAACAGGCAGTGAATTCGCGAATCCGAGTCGGTCGAGCCATGAGTCCGGTTTACCTCGCCGTTAAATGATAGCGGCCTCTGGCCTTTTCTGCACCATAATCCCAATAGAAGGATTTGCACCAGCAGACGCTATTCTATGGCGGCTCTGACGGCACTATACATGATGATGACCTCCACGGCGTGGGCGACGACGGTGATCCAGAGATTGTGCGTCCTGAGCCAGATCGTTCCCCAGACAAGTCCGTCCCACAGGGCAATCCAATGGAGATGCCGAAAGGTATTCACCATGAAGGGGTCGAATGTAAACACCAGCGTTGTTGCCAGCAGTGCAAGGGGAGCGAGCTGTCTGCCGAGGTGATCGTCTCTCCACTTCCGTTCGAATTCAGCCAAGCGGCCCAAGAGGAATCCGCGAAAGTTGATCTCTACGAAGAACGCGATGCAGCAGATGAACCAGGGTACCATCAGCAAAACAGGCAACCGGCCGTGGGGGGTCTGTTTCAAAAAGGTGATGTCGTAACCGAATGATGGGTAGAGCGACAGAATCACAAAGGTATTGAGGCAGCCTAGGATCAGTCCTGTCAGGAGCCCCCACTTCAGTCCATTGATGAACTTCGCCCGCCCCAGTCCCAGCTGTCTTGCGATTTCAGATGTGCCTGAAGCCCAGATGCCCATTGCCAGATAGGCCAGCAACTGCGGGGTGAATTGAGCCAGCAGTTGAGCTTGGAGAGGAGTAGGAAGAGCGTAATAGCCGAGCGTGGCTCCGATGGGGAGCAGCGCCAGTCCGGCTCCCGTACAAACAACGTGATCGTGAACGAGCCGATGGGGCTCGGGTGTCATGAGCGTGCTATGAGAGCTCGAGGTGATAGCGGTCCAAGGTGGTCGCCTTGTGCCGGGACAAATTGGACAACGACTTGTTGTAATCGACGATCGCCCGTAACTCGTTGCCCTGCGCGGTCGCGAGGTCACGCTGGAACTCGAGTACGAAGCGTGTCGTGCTGAGTCCTACTTTCAGCCGTTCCTGCTCAGCCTGGAGTTGTTTCTCCGCCATGATGCGTGCGGAGCGGGTCGTTTCGATCCGCTTAAAATCCGTCTGAACTCGGCGCACCGCTTCACGAATGCCGACGATGATCTGCTGGCGCACATTCGCGAGGGCCACCTCCGCGTTTTGTGCTTCAAGCTTGCGCTTGCTATACGTGTTGACGGCGGCTCGGTTCCCGAGCGGATAGCTGAGCACCAGCCCGGCTCCATAGTTATAGAAGTCGCCGCTGAAATTTCTGGTGAAGGATTCACTGTAGTCTCCGCCCAGGCCGGCAAGTCCGATCGTGCCTTGAAGCGAGAGGGTTGGGAGCAGCTGGTTACGCGCAAACTGCTTATTGAGTTCACCGGTTTCGACATTTTTCTTGGCCTGTGTGATTTCAGGCCGTTGTTCGATGGCGGTGTCGATGGCCTCTTGCAGGCTCAGAGGTTCAAGGACGGTGACGGGAGGATCAACCGGTGTGAGGCGGACATCTTGCCGCAGATCCTCTTCGCCGGGATTCAAGAGCCGCCGTAGCTGATCCTCTTGGTCGCGGATGGCTTTCTCGGCCACTAACACTTGCTCCACTCGTGAGGCCACCGCGGCCTCGGCTTGCAGAACATCGACGATCGACATGACCCCCGCCTTGGTCTTTGCTCGGTTGGCAGCCAAAAGTTCTTCGGCGGCCTTCAAGGCGGCTTGGGCGACCTTCAGATTGTCATTCGCAAATACCACCTCCCAGTAGGTTTGTTCCACCGAAGTGATGACGGTCATGACTCGATCTCGAAAGACATGCTGTTCGACGATTGCATTGTTTTGAGCGACCTTGATAAAGGTCTTGCTGATGGCAATTCCTGCGTTCCTGAGCAGCGGTTGGGTGAACGTGAACGCCAGACCTCCCGTCCAGGCCGGGTTGAATAGAAATCCGCGTGCGACGTTTTGATTGACGCTGTTTCTAGCCGGGCTATAGTTGACGTCCAAGTTGCCGCCTGTGATCAGGTTGGTCTGTGCATCGAGCGTCAGCGAATGGTTCCGTTGATCGAAGGTAGTGATCTGACCAAGTAAGTCTCCAGTTCCTCCGAAGACGGGACGATTGAGCGGATTCACGGTTCGATTGTATTGGCCGTTGATGCTCAGGTTTGGATCGAACTTCGATTGTTCAATGATGATGTCAGCCAGTCGACTTTCGCGATTCTGTCGGCTGATGCTGATATCGAGATTGTTCTGTAATGCCCGCACTGCAGCATCAGCCAGTGACACGGTTTCACGCCGTTCCGTTGGAAGCGGCTGAGTCACGTCCAAACACCAAGCCGTGTGTGGCAGGGACATGCATGTCCATCCTGTGATCACCATGATCGTGAGACGATAGATGCGAGCCGAGAAAGTGCCATTCATTCGTGCCTCCTTGATCAACGAGCGATACAAGAGCATACTATAAAGTGTTGTATGGTTCACGTCATGGATATTCACAGACGCTCTGTCCGACACGCATACGTTCGGATGACTCAGATCAATTCATTGGGCGTGTTTCTGTGTCTGTTTACCGCCGCCACCTTCTGCGTCGATGTGTCAGCGTGGGCCCAGAGTGCCTCGGGGGTGCGGTCGTTCGCGGGCGGAGTCTCGCCCCTGCTGAAGCTTCCGGGGGGAAGTTTGTATCTCGACAACCAGGGCACGCAGGGGTTTCTCTACGCACCGGGACAATACTTCCAATCGCACAACTTTCGAAACCCGACTACGGGTCAGGCCTGGAGCGGAGCCGTGATGACCTTTGGTCCGCAACTGTCCATCGGGCTTATACAAGGAGCGAATCAGGCCGGGAGTCCAACCGTTCTGCCTCCTCCACCGCGCCAGACGGATTTGTTGCCGCCGATTGAGTCGGAATTGCTAGAACCGTTTCCCTAACCGGCCCTTGAGTACGTTTCCCGGTTTTACGCTTGCCGTTAGGCATGCGGCGCCTCACTGCGTGTGTTGCAGGAATGGAGACATGGTGCTGGACTCGCCTCCTATATCCGTTGATCCATAGGCCAGGTGCCACGTCAAGGCCAAGACGAACTGAGATGCGGCGTTAAGGATCTTGGGGTCGATCGTGTCGGCGTTGTCGGTTGGTTGATGGAAGTGTGGGTGGACGCCGCCGCTGACGACGGTGATGGTCGGGACTCCGGCTTCTTTGAACGGGACATGGTCGCCACCAGGGAAAAATCCATAGAGATCTAGCTTCTCCTTCATACCGGCAGACTGGCCTGCCTGTAATGCAATATCCTTCTCGATTCCAGTTACCCCGACGGTGAGTCGTGCGTTTCCGACTCCAGCGTGATCGACGTTGATCATGGCCTTGGTGAGGGAGAGCGGCAGGACAGGCCGCGAGGTGTACAGGCGTGAGCCGAGCATGTCGCGTTCTTCTCCGCTGAACGAGACGAAGAGGATGGTTCGGGAAGGACGCCTCTCAAGTTTGGCGAGCGCCCGTCCCACCTCTACGATGACCGCCGTTCCAGAGGCGTTGTCGTCGGCACCGGGAAAGAGGATCCCACCGGGACGGCCAAAGTGATCTCGATGGGCTCCGATAATCACTGTTTCCGGTCCGGTTCCGGGGATCATTCCAAGTACATTGATCAGAAGTCCGTCCTCCGTCGTTGTCTTCCACTGAAGCGATACGAACCGATCGGTCTTGATTGCGTGTGATGAGGTGGATTGGTTCAGGCGCTCTTGAAAAACACGCAAGCGATCAGAACCGGGACCATCCGATTCTTGGAGCAGCTCTTGTGCCAGGGCGGTACTGATCCAGGCGCCGGGAATCGCTTGGTCCTGAGGCAGTTGGCCGTAGAAGGCACCGGCACCCCCAGTGACGCCGCGACGGATTTCATAGGGATGGAGAATGGGACCTGTTGCCGTCAGGTAGCCGATCGCTCCACGTTCTCGTGCATACCGCACCTTGTCGGCGTGGCTTACGGCATGTGCGTAATATTCCGGTTTGCCACGCAGAAACAGCACGATGCAATTATTCACGTCGACACCGGCATAGTCATTGATGTGTTGAGTCGCATCAACGATGCCATATCCGACGAAGACGACCGGGGCTTGGATCTCTGCGGATGGCGAATCGAAAATGGGGAGATAGTCCAAGCCAAGCGTTTTGGTGATCAGATGATCGGTTGCTCCGACTCGTACGATTGGATCCGGCGTGAGTACTGGAGTAGGAACCCGGGTTGCCATCGCTCCGGAGGAAGTACCATCCTTCCCCGTGAAGAAAGGTACGATCAGGGATCCGTTGTGCACCCGTGTGAGCCGCAGGCCTGCTGAAAGAAACTCCTGCGCCACCCACCGTGCAGACTCGAGGTCCGCGTTGGTGCCGGCTTGCCGTCCGTTGAACGCGGGGCCGCTGAGTGTTCGAATGTCGGCCACCATTCGTTCCGGAGAAAGTGACTCTATGGCCGCTTGGAATGCCGTCTCCGGTGCCTGTGCGAGCGGGACCTGGGGTTGTAATAAGAAGGTCACGGCAGCGCAGATCACTATTGGGGTGAGCAATCGATCCAGGAAGGGTGCAATGGCATTCATGATGGTATCGGGGCCACAGACAGCAACGGTGGATTACCGATGGATCATAGCATGCAGGGAAGCCGGTTGCAGAGCCGTACTGAGCCCAGGTACTATTCGCTCGGCGAGCAAGACGGACGTCCATGTTGTGAGGATGGAGATTCAGGATGGCAGGGGGCGAGCAAGGAAAAGGATTGTACGATCACTTGTACCGGCGGTTTTTTGAGGAGCGTGATACTCACGAGGGGTATTCTTTCCAGCAGGCTCCAGCCGGAAGTGCGGCGCCTCCGGTGGTGACGTTTCGGGAGAAACTGCGGTGGTGGACGTGGGATCGGTGGAAGCGTCGACGAACCCTTCTTGCCGAGCGAGACCGGTTGCAACGTGACATTCTTCAGATCAAGAAATCAGGGAGCCTCAAGTAGGGCAAGCTGTGTTGAGGATGATTCACGTGTCATACATCGGAGGGCAAGCGTTGGCGACGCTGGGTTTCTTGGTAGTGGCCGGAACGGTTTCTATGGCAGGGCCTTCCCTGAGCTACGGTGTTCAACGAGAGACGCAAGAGGAAAAGGCCGCCAATCTGAAACAACAGGCAAAGGGTGGCCTCTTTCAGCAGTGGGCCTTCGATCAAGAGCCGATCGGAGGGCTGCCTCATGGTTTTGTGCAAGCAGTGTCCCGTGAGGAGCCGCTTGCCGAGTGGGTGGTGCAACGTCATCCCACGGCTCCCTCTCCACCAAATGTCGTGGCTGCCTCGTCGGGTTGTCGGCAGTTCTGCTATCAGGTGCTGTTGGCCGAGGGAATGCAGTATGAATATCCGGATGTGAGTGTTCGGTTGCATGCCCCCCCAGGGACTGCTGGTTCAGGTGGAGTGGTGATCGGGGCACGTGATGCGAACAATTTCTATGGTGCGACCGTGGACCTTGCCACACAACAAGCTAGATTCGTTCGCCTTTCCGGCGGGGTCGCAACGATTCTCGGGCAAGCGACTATCACTCTGAAACCGGTTGACTGGCATACCCTCAGAGTGCAGCGCAATACGATCATCAGTAAAGACTTCATCGAGGTATTTGTGGATGGCACGCTCGTGCTCTCCGTTGAAGACCAGACGTTGGGATTGGGGCAGGTCGGTTTTGTTGTGTCAGATAAGTCTGCGATGCTTTTTGACAGTTTCCACGCGATTCCACTCTTTTCGCATCGGCCACTTTCTCCGCCGCCGGCCTACTAATGCGAACCATCTGGCAACCTGAGTGTGCCTTCAAACTTGCCTTTGTCTTTACATCTGAGGTACGATTGTAGCGTCGGCTTGTGAAAGGCCTGCGCAAGTTCGGCGCAAAAAGTATGAGGCCTGGATAGATGTTGTGTTGGGCCAGCCCGGGAACCTGATCGGAAGCCAGAGCTAAGCCGCCGTGGTGTTGACGTCTTCGGCCCATTCCTTCCTCGTTGCTTTCTCGAGTCCAAGACAACATCGTTGTGTCAAAGGAGGAGTCAGATGGGTGCGAAGATTTATGTCGGTGGATTGCCGTATTCAACGACCGAGCAGCAGCTGAGTGACTTGTTTGCGGCGCATGGATCCGTGGCCTCGGCCCGGATCATCACGGACAAGTTTACCGGGCAATCTCGTGGGTTTGGATTTGTGGAAATGTCGTCCGATGCTGAAGCGCAGGCGGCGGTTGCAGCGTTGAACGGGACGCAACTCGGTGGACGTACCTTGACGGTCAATGAAGCGCGTCCTCAGGAGCCGCGTTCCGGTGGCGGCGGCCGCGGCGGATTTGGGGGCGGTCGCGGTTAAAGCGAGATCTGTTTCGTTGTCGATGAGGGGCTGCCGGAGGTTCCGGCAGCCCTTTTTACTTTTGAGGGGTGTGGTGGGAGGATGCTGATGCTGATTGGCTCTTTGTTCCGTCGCATCACCGGAGGTTATCGTGCCACCCTTTAAGCTCGATGCCCCTTTCAAGCCCTGTGGGGATCAGCCTGCCGCCATCGACAGACTGACGACCGGAATCCAATCTGGCACCAAGCATCAAGTCTTGCTGGGAGTCACTGGATCAGGCAAGACCTTTACGATGGCTAATCTTGTCGAACGTGTCCAGAAGCCGACGTTGGTACTCGTGCACAACAAAACTCTGGCCGGACAACTCTACCAGGAATTCAAACAGTTTTTCCCCTATAACGCCGTCGAATATTTCGTGAGTTACTACGATTACTATCAGCCGGAAGCCTACATCCCGCAGAGCGATACGTACATCGCCAAGGATTCTTCCATCAATGATGCCATCGATCAGATGCGTCACTCCGCTACGACCGAGCTGTTACAACGAAATGATGTTCTGATTGTGTCCTCCGTCTCCTGTATCTATGGGCTGGGGTCGCCGGAGGTCTACCATGACATGTTGATTTATCTGGAGGTCGGCCTCGAAGCGAGGCGAGACAAGCTTTTGTCGAAGTTGGTCGAAATTCAATATGAACGCAATGATGTGGATTTTCATCGGGGAACCTTTCGAGCACGTGGTGATGTGATCGAAATTTTCCCTGCCTCATCGGAAGCGAAATCCGTGCGCATCGAACTCTTCGGAGATATGGTGGACGCCATTCATCAAATCGACCCGCTTACGGGGAAGTCCTTGGGAAAGCTGCCCAAGGTTGCGATCTACCCGAATACCCACTATCTCATTGCGCCGGATCGCTATGAGCGGGCTATTACGGGCATTGAGGAGGAGCTCGACGAGCGCGTCGCCTATTTCAGACAATCCGGACGGCTGGTGGAGGCGCAACGGATTGAGCAGCGCACGAAGTTTGACCTCGAGATGATCCGAGCCATGGGCTATTGCCACGGGATTGAAAATTACTCTCGGCATCTCAGCGGAAGAAACCCGGGCCAGGCGCCTCCCACGTTGTTGGATTACTTTCCAAAGGATTTTTTGCTCATCGTCGATGAGTCTCACGCGACCATTCCTCAAGTCGGCGGCATGTATGAAGGGGATTTTTCACGAAAGCGGACGCTTGTGGAGTATGGATTCCGACTTCCGTCGGCGGTTGATAATCGACCGCTAAAATTTGTGGAATTCGAACAGTGCCTGAATCAGGTGGTGTATGTGTCGGCCACACCCGGCACCTACGAACTCAAGCATGCAGGTCATGAGGTTGTGGAGCAGATCGTCCGTCCAACAGGATTGATGGATCCGCAGATCGAAGTCGTGCCGGCCAAAGGGCAAGTCGACCACCTTCTGGGGCAAGTTCGTGCGGAGGTGGCCAAGCGGGGACGAGTGCTTGTGACGACTCTGACGAAGCGGATGGCCGAGGATTTGACGGAGTATTATCACGACTTGGGAATTAAGGTTCGCTATCTCCATTCCGATATCAAAACGCTTGAGCGGGCTGAGATCATCCGTGATCTCCGATGCGGAACGTTTGACGTGTTGGTCGGAATCAATTTATTGCGGGAGGGGCTGGACCTTCCCGAGGTGAGCCTCGTCGCGATTCTGGACGCGGATAAGGAAGGCTACCTGCGTTCTTACCGCGCGTTGATCCAAACGGCCGGTCGGGCAGCACGCAATCTCGAAGGGCGGGTGATTTTTTACGGAGATGGGGTGACGGATTCGATGAAACAGGCCATTGACGAAACGAATCGTCGTCGTGGGATTCAGGCCGAGTACAACCGTGTCCATGGCATTACGCCGGTCGGTATTACGAAAGGGATCCCGTCTCTTGAGTATGCGGTGGCGGACCTTGATTACGTTCAACTGCCGCTTGCGGCGGAGTCCGATGCCGAGTATGGAAGTGCAGAGTCAACCGATCGACTTATTCAGCGACTGGAGGTCGAGATGAAAGCGGCTGCGAAGGAGCTGGCCTTCGAACGAGCAGCAGAGCTACGGAATCGGATCAAGGCGTTGCGACTTCGGACGTTACAGGTAACAGATTAGACGTGCTTATAGAGATAGATCCCGACGAACATACCCAGAATGCTCAAGATGTTAATCTTGAGGCTGAACCCGACTATGAGTTTGATCAACACAAGATCTACGGTCAGGGGTGGATTAATGCCGGGCATAAAATGCGTTGAGAAAATACTTTGGATGGTGCCTTGAGGCGCCATCACGTGGAGAATTTCGCCGAGGATGCCACCCAGTAGACCTCCGATGAGGACAAAAACGATCAAGACCCAGGGCGATTTTCGCACGTGGCTTCTCCTCGTTGGCGGCTTCTCTTTAGGCGAGTCGTGAGGCCGAGTTCTCTCACAAAGGCACCATATCTGAAGGGTTTCGGCATGTCAATAAAACTACTGACTTCTGGTGACCTTGACTTGCTTTCTGTGGTCCTATACACTTTCCGGTGCTCTTTCTCTAGGATTTTCGAGGTGATCGGAGGTCTGGTGCAAGGCCTCGGTGGCCTCTTTCTGTGCGGCGGTACAGTGTCATGCTTGATGCATTAAGTGAGAAGTTCGAAAAAGTTCTGAAAAAGCTCCGTGGGCAGGGTGTGCTTACCGAGCAGAATATTACTGAAGCGCTCAAGGAGGTGCGATTTGCTCTCCTCGAAGCGGACGTCAATTTCAAGATTGTCAAAGAGTTTATCGATCGTGTGCGCGAAAAGGCGATTGGCCTGGAAGTCCTGCAGAGTCTGACTCCTGGGCATCAAGTGGTCAAGGTCGTCTGGGATGAGCTCCGGGCGATGATGGGGCAAGATCGAGTTGGTCTCGGTCTCAACTCCCAACCGCCGACCATCGTCATGATGGTCGGCTTGCAGGGTGCAGGAAAGACGACAGCCAGCGGAAAGCTTGCTCGTCTTTTTAAGAATCAAGGTAAGCGAGTACTGCTGGTGGCGGCCGACCCACGTCGCCCTGCTGCGGGAGAGCAGTTGAGTGCATTGGGAAGAGATCTTGGGGTCGAAGTGCACCGTGCCGATCAGACTCAAGCTTCACAAGCCGATGTGGTGCGGATCTGCGGTGCCGGTGTGGATCGGGGCCGGGAACAGGGCTTTGATCTGGTCATTCTGGATACCGGCGGGCGTTTGCATATTGATGATGAATTGATGGGGGAATTAACGGCGGTGAAGGCTGCTGTGGCCCCTCATGAGGTGCTACTAGTCGCCGATGCGATGACCGGCCAGGACGCGGTCACTATGGCCGGACAGTTTGATCAACGGGTCGGTCTCACCGGCATTATCCTGACCAAGGTCGAAGGGGATGCGCGCGGAGGGGCAGTCTTGTCGATTCGGGCTGCCACGGGAAAGCCGATCAAGTTTTTGGGGGTTGGGGAAAAACTCGATGCGCTTGAGCCGTTCCATCCGGATCGGATGGCCTCCCGTATTCTGGGGATGGGGGATGTGCTGTCCCTCATTGAAAAAGCACAGGAAAGCATCACACGGGAACAGGCGGAGGAAGCGCAGAAACGGCTCACCAGCAACACCTTTACGTTGGAAGATTTTCGGGCCCAGTTGGGACAGATGAATCGCATGGGTTCCTTTGAGCAGATCTTGGGCATGCTTCCTGGTGGACAAAAGCTCAAGCAGGCGATGGAGGGGAATAAGCCCGAGCGAGAGATCAGCCGGGTGGTCGCTGTGATCGATTCGATGACCGCGAAAGAGCGCCGCGATCATACGATTATTAACGGAAGCCGGAAAAAAAGGATTGCGCGGGGAAGCGGTACGACAGTGCAGGATGTGAATCGGCTGATCAAGCAATTCCTGTCTGCAAAGAAGTTGGCAAAGGCAATGACCGGTTCGGGAGGGCGTCGGCAACTCGCCCAGCTCTTGCGTGCCCGGTAATCGATTCAGAAGATTCGAACCAGTGTAAAGGAGGAATCGTTGTGGCTGTACATTTGAGGCTCGCTCGCACAGGACGACATAAACGACCGATGTATCGGGTGGTGGCGGCAGACTCGCGGAAAGCACGCGACGGCCGTTTCATCGAAATTCTTGGAATTTTCGACCCGTTGAAAGAAGCCGGTGTGCCGGAGCTCAAGCAGGAGCGGGTGCTGACGTGGCTTCACCAAGGGGCTCAGCCGACGGTGACCGTGCGGACCTTGCTGCGCCGTGCGGGGGTCTGGAAGCAATTTGAGGCTGAAAAGTCCGCAAAGGAGAAGGCTCCGGCTGAAAAGTCCACCCAGAAGAAGGCTTCAGCAAAAGCTTGACCGTGGGATGGTGAGTCAACCGGAAACCGTGACGGTAGGACGGATCGAACGGCCGTTTGGTGTTCGTGGGGAAGTGAAGGTCCGCTCCCTCTCCGATGTCCCAGGTCGACTGGAAGGATTGACGCGTGTCAGCCTTCTGGCGATAAACGGACGGACGCTGGAGACCGGTGTCACGCATGTGAGGCGGGCGGGAACGAGCTTTATTCTGGGGCTGTCGGCGTTCACCACACCGGAAGAAGCCGGTCTTTGGCGGGGAGGATTGATTCAGACGGTCCGCGGGGCCATTCCTGAGCTTCCGGCTGGGCAGTACTACGAGTGTGATTTGGTGGGGCTTGCCGTCCGGACGGAGGTAGGAGAGTCGCTCGGTACCGTGGAAGCGATTTGGGAATTGCCGGGTAATCCTCTGGTCGTCATTCGCGATGGAAGCAAAGAGGTCTTGATCCCGGCGGCTAAAGAATTCGTGCTTGCGGTTGATCTGATTGCTCGGATCATGACGGTCCGGTTGATCGACGGGCTTGGTGATTAACGATGGTACGGTTCGACGTCCTGACCCTGTTCCCAGGCATGTTTGCACCGGTCTTAGCGCAGAGCATGCTCAAGCGTGGTCAGGACAAGGGGCTCCTCGCGGTGCGGGTGCACAATCTGCGCGACTTTACAGCAGATCGCCACAAGGTCGTCGATGATACGCCGTATGGAGGTGGTGCGGGGATGGTCATGAAAGCTGAGCCGATTCTCCATGCGGTTGCCGCAGTGCGGAGCGAGGCTCAGTCGCAAGGAGAAGAGATTCGGTTACTGTTTCCGACTCCTCAGGGGCGTCCGTTGACACAGTCGTATGCCCAAGAGTTGGCGACCGAGTCTCGGCGAATGGTGATTCTGTGTGGGCACTATGAGGGCGTGGATGAGCGTGTCCGTCTTGCACTGGCGCCCGAAGAGATTTCACTCGGGGATTATGTGCTGACGGGAGGTGAATTGCCGGCGTTGGTTTTAATCGATGCCACGACCAGGCTCGTCCCAGGCGTGTTGGGCGATCCAAGTTCTGCCGTCGATGAGTCGTTTTCTGATTCGCTCTTGGAGTATCCACAGTACACGAGGCCGGCGGAGATCGAAGGCATCATGGTGCCGGAGGTCTTGTTGTCGGGCCATCATGAGGCCATTCGCTTGTGGCGTCGAAAACAGGCCTTGCGTAGCACGTATCTCAGACGCCCTGATCTTCTGAGGGATCGGATGTTCACGAAAGAGGATCGACAATTGTTGAATGAGTTGATGAATGAAGGCCTGTTGACGGCCCCGTTATTATGCGAGGAGGAGGGTTGAGGACATGAATCAGTTGGAGCGAATTCAGCGATCATTGACGAAAAAAACCGTTCCACACTTCGAGATAGGAGACACCGTGCGTGTCCATGTCAAAGTTGTGGAAGGAGAGAAAGAACGTATTCAGGTGTATGAAGGAACGGTCATCGCCAGAAAGGGCAGCTTGAACACCGAAATGTTCACGGTCAGGAAACTCTCGTACGGCGTGGGTGTCGAGCGGATTTTCCCCGTGCATTCTCCGATTGTGTCCAAGATCGATGTCGTGCGCCAGGGGCGCGTTCGACGTGCCAAGCTGTACTATCTCCGCGGCAAGAAAGGGCGGTTTGCCAAAGTTGAGGAGCGGGAGTTTGTGGGAGAGAGCAAATCCTCGGCACAGCCTGCGGCACCCGAAGAAGGAGCGGCCACGGCGTAGGTCAGTTCTGCGCAGACGTTCCATCATATGGCCGGTCGATTGGCAGGCCCGTCGGTAGAGAGAGATTGATGGGACCTACTGATGAATTTGAACGAGCAGCCCGACTCCGTGGATATCGCCGTATTGCTGGGATTGATGAAGTAGGGCGCGGTCCATTGGCCGGACCTGTCGTGGCTGCGGCTGTGATCCTTCCCGTACGCAGTCGGCTCGTCGGAGTAAACGATTCGAAGCAACTGTCTGAGCGTGAACGCGAGCGGTTCTACATCGCCATCTGCGAGCAAGCGGTGGGAACGGGAATCGGATGGGCCGACGTTGCGGAAATCGACCAGTTGAATATTCTTGAAGCCACTCGTCTTGCCATGCGGCGGGCTCTTGAGCAGTTGGTTCCGCCGCCCGATTATGTGCTCATCGATGCCGTGAGTTTGCCCGGTATCAGCATTCCGATACGGCCGATCATCAAGGGAGACGCCTTATCCATCTCGATTGCTGCTGCCTCTATCGTGGCCAAGGTCACGAGAGATCGACTGATGGCAAGCTATCATGACACGTTCCCGGAATACGGGTTCCTCTCGCACAAAGGGTATGGGACAGCGGAACATCTGGAACGGCTTGCATATCACGGTCCCTGTTCCATCCATCGTCGAAGTTTCGCTCCAGTCAAACTTGCCATGAGCGCCAGGAAGATGGGGGAGGTTCACCTGACGGGTCCCGCATTGTCCGAGGCATGATCCATGTTCCCTACAGACCCGCGTCACCGGTTCGGCCAAGCCAGCGAGATGCGGGCGGAGCAGTTCTTGATTGCGAAGGGTTATCGTATCCTTGACCGAAATGTACGGTTGTCAATCGGTGAATTGGACCTTGTCGCGGATGACCGGGGTGTCATCGTCTTTGTCGAGGTCAAGGGGAGGAGCACTGAGGCGTTCGGAGGCGCGCTGTCGGCAGTGGATCGTCGCAAGCGAGCGAAACTGTCGAAGCTGGCGGCGCAGTATCTGGCGCAGCGGCACTGGTCTGACAAGCTCTGTCGATTTGATGTTGTCTTGGTCCAAGGGCAGCCATCAGCCCCGGAGCAGATTGAACACATCCCCAATGCGTTCGATGTCACCGAGTCGTGACAGGTCTCATCTCTATCGAGAGGGGTCTTCGTGGACGCAATGATTCAGCTCATTCATGTATCGAGATGGTACGACCGGAGACCGGCACTATCCGACGTCATGATCGAGATCGAGAAGGGGGAGTTCGTGTTGCTCATGGGCCCCAGCGGGTCGGGAAAGTCGACGATCCTCCGGATGCTGATCGGAGAGGAGCAACCGGATGAAGGCCAACTGTTTGTTCAAGGCAAGAATGTCACGAAACTGAAGCGGTCGGAGATTCCCTACCTGCGACGGAAGGTGGGGTCGGTCTTCCAAGACTTCCGGTTGCTGCCGAAGAAATCGGTATTCGACAATGTGGCACTTCCGTTAATCGTACAGGGTGTGTCAGAAAAAGATATTCGGCGCAAAGTCACGGAAGCGTTGCGGGCGGTCGGCGTCGAACATAAACGGGACCAGTCTCCCAGTAGTCTTTCCACGGGAGAGCAACAGCGAGCGTGCATCGCTCGGGCGATCGTGAACGGACCGGTCGTTCTGTTGGCGGACGAACCGACGGGTAATCTTGATCCGGAACTCACGGGTGAGATCATTGAACTGTTCAAACTGATCAATGCCCGGGGTACCACGGTGGTCGTGGCAACGCATAATCATCATGTCATGCATCAGGTGAATTGCCGGGTGATCAGCTTGATGCAAGGAGTCGTCCTTCCTGAACGGGCGATGCCTGAGCGAGTCGGCGTATGAGGCGGCTCTTCTATCTTGTTCGCGAGGCCTGGGCCAACATGCGGACGAACCGCATGACGACGATTGTCGCCATCTTGACCACGGCATTTACATTGACCTGTGTCGGAATATTTCTCCTCATCTATGTGAATCTGCAGCATGCGGCGGGATGGCTTCAGGAAGACGTCAAGATTATGGTGTATTTGGAGGACCGGCTCTCTCGAGATGGGCGTCTGCAGTTGGAACTGATGCTCAAGTCCGATCGCATGGTAGGAAGTGTGCTCTATATCTCAAAGGAGCAGGCGTTGACAGAGTTCCGCACGCAATTTCCCGCGGATTCTCACCTGCTCGAAGGGCTTGGCGAGAATCCTCTTCCGGCCTCGTTCGTCGTGACGCTGGCCCAGAACTCTCGCTCTCCCGAGGCCATAAAAGAGTGGGTGGAACAAGTTCAAACCATGGGAGGAGTGGCAAAGGTCGACTATAACCAGCAATGGATCAGTCTGTTGGCCGAGCTCATCGGCTATATTGAATTGGTGGCGCTCGGCGTGGGGATCCTCCTCTCTGCCGCTGCGGTGACGATCATCGGCAATACGATCAGACTGGCCTTGTTTGCCAGACGAGAAGAGATCGAAATTCTTCGCTCGATCGGAGCCACCGGGACCTTCATCCGCGTCCCGTATTTTCTGGAAGGGGCGGCGCTCGGAGCCTGTGGAAGCGCCTTATCCTTGGGAATCCTCAAGGTCGGATTTGAGTTGTTCCGGCAACAGGTTCAGTTCATCAGCCGTTTCAGCGAGATGGAGGGGCTGATTTCATTTTTCCCATTGTCCGCTTGTCTCGCACTGGTCCTGGCTGGAACGGCACTGGGTTTTACCGGCAGTGTGGTCTCACTTCTGCGCATTGGAGAAGGACGTGTATGAAACGTCCTTTCCTTCTGCTGACAGGGTTTCTTGCACTCGGAGGGTGGGCATTGCCTGGTGAGGCGGCCACGGATCCTCTCGCTGAAAAAATTCAGCGCGAGCGAAAGCATCTTGAAGCGCTGAAAGATAAGATTGAAGAAAAACGGAGACGGGTTAAAGCGGCTGAAAAAAAGAGGGAATCCGTCCTGCAGGGACTCCAATCCCTGGATGAACGATTGGTCCATCATCGACAAGATCATCAGGACATCAATCGGAAATTGCGACAGAAGGATCGTGAGCTGGATGAAATTACAGAACAGTTGGTGACGACACGGACCAGTGTCCAAGCGCGACGGGAGGCTATCTTGGCCCGGCTTCGCGTGCAGTACATGGAAGGCCGGTTCGGGTACGTGAAGGCGCTCTTGACCGCGGATTCGTACGGAGACCTTCAACGCCGCGGGCAGTATCTCTCCGCTGTCTCACAGAAGGACTACGAACTCCTGCGAGGCTTTCGGGCCGACATGGCACGAATGGAGCAGGCCGAGCGTCAGCGGGCTGACACTCGAGATGGGCTGATGATATTCAAGCAAAACATCGAAAAGAAGCTCGCCGACATTCGAGTACTTCAAAAAGAGAAAACTCTCTATCTAAAAAAAATCACGCATCAGAAAGATGCCTATCATCGTGCGGTCGAAGAGCTGGAACGGTCAGCCTCACGGGTGGATCATTTGCTGCAAGACTTGGAATCGCGTCGGCGGGCCGTGGCCTTGCACCCCCCCACGACGGCCTCGCTCCCACGTGGCGTCCGCGGGGCGCTGCCCTGGCCGGCCGAAGGACAGGTGGTGTCGTTCTTCGGACGGCAGAAACATCCCACCTTTGACACGTATGTTCAACGCAAAGGGATCGAAATTCGTACGACCGAGGGGAGTCTGATTCATGCCGTGATGCCCGGGAGCATCGTCTATGCGGACTGGTTGAAAGGGTACGGACTCGTTATAATCTTGGATCATGCCAACGGGTTCTTCTCGCTGTATGCCCATGCGTCCAAGATTCTGACCAAGGTTGGTGAGCAGGTGGTCGAAGGCCAGTCGATTGGGGAAACCGGAGATACGGGCATGACGGGAGAAAATACATTATACTTTGAGTTGCGTGAGGGAGCTGAGCCGGTCGATCCGCTCCACTGGCTGGCAAAGAGATAGGCGAAGTTGTGACCGCGCCTCCAGACCGAACCGGTCTGACGACGCAAGAAAGAAGGGATGAAACGATGATGGAACAGCAGCCGCGGCGGAAATCTTGGGTGGTCGGGCCGATGATTGCACTTGCCCTGCTCTGTGGCGTCATCATCGGGAAGGGCTGGGAGCGGACCGGACATGCCAGCGAAACCTACGAGGAACTCAAGACCTTCTCGGAAGTGCTGAACCAGGTGCAGAAGCACTATGTCGACGAGACAAAGCCAAAAGATTTGATTCAAGGTGCTATTCGCGGGATGCTGTCGACGCTCGATCCGCACTCGGCCTACATGACCCCTGAGATGTACAAAGAGATGCAGGTGGAAACCAGAGGAGAGTTCGGGGGAGTCGGGATCCAAATCGGTGTGAAGGATAATCGATTGGCGGTGATCGCCCCGATCGAGGGCACACCTGCCCATCGAGCCGGTATCAAGGCAGGAGATTTCATCATCAAGGTCAATGAGGATCCGACCAAGGATTTGACGTTGATGGATGCCGTGCAGAAGATGCGAGGGCCGAAGGGGAGTAAAGTCAATCTGACCATTCAACGGGATGGTGCGACAGATCCCTTGGTGTTTACCCTCGTTCGGGACACCATCAAAATTGAAAGTGTGAAGTCAAAGGTGATCGAGAACCTCGGCTATGTCCGGCTCACCCAGTTTCAAGAAGCCACAGGGAGGGACTTGGCCAAAGCGATCAAGCAATTTAAAGAGCAGAAGGTCCAGGGCGCGATTCTCGACCTGCGAAATAATCCAGGCGGGTTGCTGACCGCAGCGGTTGATGTATCCGAACAATTCCTGCCGACTGGGAAGCTGGTGGTCTATACCAAGAGTCGAGAAGGCAAGAAGGATGAATGGGTAGCGAAGGCAAAAGATCAGTTGGAGGACCTTCCTGTCATTATCCTGGTGAACGAGGGCTCGGCAAGCGCATCGGAAATCGTCGCCGGAGCGCTCCAAGATTGGGGCCGAGGTCTCGTGGTGGGAACGACATCGTTTGGGAAAGGATCGGTTCAGACGATCTTGGCCTTGGGTGATGGGTCAGGTCTGCGCCTCACGACTGCGAAGTACTATACGCCGAAAGGTCGATCCATCCAGTCGACGGGGATTACCCCCGATATTGTGGTGAAGCTGTCTGCGCCAGTGGCAGTTAAAGGGCCTGAAGGGAAATCCGGAGACAAGGAACCTGAGCCGAAGGCCGTCAAGCCTCAAACGGGGAAGGATGCCGTACCACAGAATGGGAAGTCTCCCGAGGAGGGAGGATCGAAGAACGGGACGCCTCCACCAGCCTTACCAGAAGCGGGCGGGGAACTTGCCCTTGAGCAGGATGTGCAGTTGCAGAAGGCTGTGGAATTGCTGAAGAGCTGGAAGATATTTAAGGAACTCAAGGCGTCGTAGCAGGGATATTAAAAAGCCCCCTCACCTTCATAGAGGTTGAGGGGCTAGGTTAAGTGAGTCAAGACTCCCTACTTGGCCTCAACCTTGGACTGTTAAGGTTCGTGCTCTTGCTGCCGTTGTTGAACGGCTTGCAGTAGGCGCTCTTCGGATCCGGCAAAACTCGGCAGGGTCCGAAGGAGATGAGATTGGATGAGCTGTTCGAGATCCTTGAGCGTTCTGATGCCGAGGCGAAAGTATAAATAGGTCACGAGCGAGTCGGACAGTCCCGGAAGTGTTGCCCAATTCTTGACCTCCGCGGGGAGTGGAGTCTTCAGCTCTTCATAGGCACGGATCGTCCCAGTCTCAAGAAACTCTTCGATCTTTTTGGACAAATCCGCGCCGATCCCGTCAATTTCCTCAAGTCCCTGGCGCTGTGCGACCGCTGCCACATCTTCTTCCAGGGCAAGCAACGCATCCGCTGCTCGTCGATAGGCTCGTACGCGATAGGGGTTCGCTCGCTGAGCCGACAAGAGATCGGCCATGGATCGAAAGAGAACTGCGAGACGCTGATTGTTGTCCTGCATTGGTAAACTCTTGACGCACTATTGTGCGGTTTTTCTTGATATCCGCGCAAGGTCCATTTGTTGACAAGGCGAATTCCGGTCTCATAGGATGAGAGGTATGCAGAATGCCATTAAAATTCATGTGAACGGCGAAGAGCGGACCTGGCGTAGTGGTGCAACGGTCTCGGATTTATTGACAGAGTTGGACATCAAGACCGAACGGGTGGCAGTGGAACTGAATCTTGAGATTCTGGATCGCGCGGCATTCGGCCAGTGCCAGATCAAAGACGGAGATCGGGTGGAGATTATGAGTTTCATCGGAGGCGGATCATCCTCAAGAGGGCAACATGGCAGATGATCGATTGGTTATTGCGGGGCGTGAGTTCAAGTCCCGATTATGGGTCGGGACGGGAAAATACAAAGACTTTGCCGAGACGAAGAAGGCGATTGAAATGTCGGGCGCAGATGTGGTCACGGTCGCGGTGCGTCGGGTGAATATCACCGATCGGTCGAAGGAGAATCTGCTTGATTATATCGATCCGAAGAAATACACGATTCTGCCTAACACGGCTGGATGTTACACCGTGGAGGATGCGGTTCGGTATTCCCGACTGGCTCGCGCGGCCGGCGTCTCCGACTTGGTGAAGTTGGAAGTGCTCGGCGACGAAAGGACGCTGTTTCCGGATACGGCGGGATTAATCGAAGCCGCCAAGATTCTTATTAAAGAAGGGTTCATTGTCCTTCCCTACACGAATGACGATCCCATCGTCGCGCAGAAACTCGTCGATGTTGGATGTCCCGCCGTCATGCCGTTGGCGGCGCCGATCGGATCAGGTCTTGGAATCCGCAATCCTTATAATTTGAAAATCATCATGGAAATGATCAAGGTGCCGATCATCGTCGATGCCGGTGTGGGGACCGCGTCCGATGCCGCATTTGCGATGGAACTAGGCGCCGATGCGGTGCTCATGAACACTGCTATTGCTGGTGCGCAAGATCCTCTTGCGATGGCGGAAGCGATGAAGTATGCCGTGCATGCCGGTCGACTGGCGTACAAGGCCGGTCGTATTCCCAGGAAGCTGTACGCAACGGCGAGTAGTCCGATCGAAGGAATGCTCTAAATACAGTGCTGAGTGCCGGGTGTTGAGTACTGAGTATGGTGAGAGAGAGGAAAATCTTCCAGGCAACAGCTTGGTGGAGTTTTGTATGGCCTCAGAACTCAGAACTTTGATCTCACCACTTCACTGATGTCTTCCGTTAACTTCCGTCTTCTGCTAGTCACCGATCGTCACCATACTCAAGGCCGTCCGCTTGTCCCATTGCTCGATCGTGCGATCGAAGCTGGCCTCCAGGCCATTCAGCTCAGAGAACGAGACCTGCCCACGAGAGAACTTCTGTTGTTGGCACAGGAAATTCATGCCGTGAGCAGTCCGTGCTCGGTACCATTGCTGATCAACGATCGTGTAGATCTTATGATGGCGCTCAATCTGGATGGGGTGCATCTTCGATCCGACAGTCTGCCGACGCGGCCTATTCGTCAATTGATCGGGTCGCGACGATTGATCGGGATCTCCACACACTCTACCGAAGATGTCCATCGGGCGAATCAGAGCGGTGCCGATTATGTCGTGTTTGGCCCTATCTTTGATACGCCGTCCAAGCGATCATTCGGGGCTCCGTTAGGACTCGCGTTGCTTGCCGAGGTGTGTCGTCGATCATCCATCCCGGTATTTGCCATCGGAGGCATCACGTGCGACCGGGTATCAGGCGTCTGCCGAGCCGGTGCTCACGGAGTGGCGGTGATCGGTGCCTTGTTGACTCGTGATGACATCGGTGAAGCGGTTCAAGAGTTCACGGACGCGTTGCGGACGTGATGTGCCGTAACAGCGCGTGAGTCTGTGACGCGTCAGAACACCCGTTGCAGTTGACCACCCTTAGGTCGGGTGTTAGAATCCCTCACACCAAACGTACTCTCGCTTAGGCTCGATATTTCGAGCTGGTCGTAACGTCTCACTATGGCGGATAGCAAGAGTCAGCCAAACCGGCTCCGGTCCCTCCGAGATTCTGTCAAGAAGATTACAAAGCGGTTGTCCGAGGGGGAGGGGGAGATGATTCACAAGAACAGTGAACAGGCTCGGGAGCTCGACAAACTTCGCGTGCAAATTCAGTCGATGGAAGAAGAGATCCGTCGGCTGTATCAATCTCGCTACCAACTCGACCAGGCGACCAAACAGAACGAGAAACTCGTCGCGACGCTGCAAGACGCCAAAGCTCAGATCGAAGCCCTTCGGGCTGAGGTGGAAAAGCTGACGGCGCCTCCGTCGAGCTACGCCATCTTTTCCAGCCTGAACGAAGACGGAACGGGCAATGTGTATGTGTCGGGGCGGAAAATGAAGGTGAGCCTTCATCCCTCGATCAACCGGACTGAGTTGCGGAAGGGGCGAGAAGTTGTCTTGAATGAAGCCCTCAATGTGGTGGAGGTCAAGGGATTTGACAGCCAAGGCGAAGTCGTTCGACTCAAGGATGTGCTAGAAGGGGGCCGGGCCTTGGTCACTCTCCATTTTGATGAGGAGAAGGTGGCTGATCTGGGCGATCCCTTGTTGGCTGAACGCCTGAGTGTGGGAGATCATCTGCTCTACGATGTACGTTCCGGCTACGTGATCGAAAAACTTCCGAAGTCCGAAGCGGAAGAGCTGGTCTTGGAAGAAGTCCCGGATGTCGACTATGCGCACATCGGTGGTCTTCAGAAAGAGTTGGAGCAGGTTCGTGATGCCGTCGAACTCCCGTTTTTACATCCACAGGTCTTCGCGGAATACAAACTCAGTGCGCCCAAAGGGGTGTTGCTTTATGGGCCGCCTGGTTGCGGGAAGACCCTGATCGCCAAAGCGGTGGCCAACTCGATCGCCAAGAAGCTGGGAGATCGATCCGGGAAAGAGATTCGGAGCTATTTCCTGCATGTCAAAGGTCCGGAATTACTCAACAAGTACGTCGGTGAATCGGAGCGTCAAGTCCGTGAGGTGTTCAAGAAGGCCAAGGAGCGGGCCGAGGATGGACATCCAGTGATTGTCTTTTTTGATGAAATGGACGCGCTCTTTCGCACCCGTGGGACAGGTGTATCCTCGGATATTGAGTCAACGATCGTTCCCCAATTTCTCTCCGAGATTGATGGCGTCGAGCGATTGCGCAATGTCATCGTCATCGGAGCGAGCAATCGGCAGGATCTGATCGATCCGGCCGTGCTGCGTGCCGGGCGATTGGACGTCAAAGTGAAGGTGGGGCGTCCGGATGCCGACGCAGCACGAGACATTTTCTCGAAGTATATCTCGACGGAACTTCCGTTCGCCGAGGAGGATGTCGCGCGGCATGGGGGAGATCGACATGCGCTTGTCGAACGCTTGACCGCGATGACCGTCGAAGCCATGTATGCGGCCAGCGAAGAAAACAAGTTCATTGAAGTGACCTATGCCAACGGCGAAAAGGAAGTGTTGTACTTCAAGGACTTTGCTAGTGGCGCGTTGATCGAAGGGATTGTGTCGCGGGCGAAAAAGTTCGCCGTGAAGCGGGTGATCGCCAACGAGGGGACCGGTTTACGTTCGGACGACTTGATCCGTGCCATCCGCGAAGAGTTCAAAGAACACGAAGATCTTCCCAATACGACCAATCCGGACGATTGGGCCAAGGTCGCCGGCAAGAAGGGTGAGAAGATCATCCATCTTCGGACCATCAGCGGTGGACCGACGGAACATCGTCAGATTGAAACCATGAGTACCGGCCACTATCTCTAGCCGCATGATGAAAGAACAAACTCCTACGAACTCAGCCCGGGTGCTTGGTACGGAAACTGAGTTCGGGATTGCATCGAGAGACGCGTCGGCGATGGACCCGGTGTCAGGGTCCTTTGCCGTGATCGGGCACTATCCGAACCTGGCGGCTCCAACCGCAATCTGGGACTACGAAAATGAGAACCCTCTGGTCGATGCACGGGGCTTTGAAGTCGAGGGGGAGCGTGAGCGTCCGAACCCGGACTATAACCGGCAGCTGAACAAGGTGTTGGCGAACGGCGGACGGCTGTATGTGGATGGGGCTCATCCAGAGTACTCGACGCCTGAGTGTTCACACGCTCGAGAGATCGTGGCGTTTGAACGGGTGGGAGAGCGCATTCTGGCCTCATGCCTGCAGACGATGACCCGCGCACGAGGCTTCGAAGTCTATACCCTCTATAAGAATAACTCCGACGGGAAAGGCAACAGCTACGGGTACCATGAGAACTACCTGATCTCAAGGGCCGTCCCATTCGATCGGATTGCACGTACATTGACGCCGTTTCTCGTCACCAGGCCGATCTTTGCCGGGGCGGGCAAAGTCGGGTCTGAAAATCAGACCACTCCAACGGAATATCAGATCTCTCAGCGCGCGGACTTTTTTGAATGTCTGTTGGACCTCAATACGATGGTCAAGCGCCCGATCATCAACACGCGTGACGAACCGCATGCGGATGCGGCCAGGTTTCGGAGGCTGCATGTGATTACGGGCGACGCAAACATGGCGGAGCTGTCGACCTATCTCAAGGTGGGGACTTTGGACATCGTGCTGCATCTGCTGGAAGCCGGTGCTGACTTGCCGCAGATCGAACTTGAAGAGCCGGTTCGGGTGTTTAAACAGGTGTCGCGAGATCTGGAAGTCAAACAGACGGTGAAGTTGGCAGGGGGAAGGCCTACGACGGCGCTGGCGATCCAACGGGCTTACCTGAATGCGGCCAAAGTGTTTTATGCTTCGCGGCCTCACGGTGCCACGACTCAGGATGTCCTGCTACGTTGGGAGGATGTGCTGAATAAGCTGGAGCGTGATCCGCGGTTGTTGGTCCATTCATTGGATTGGGTGGCGAAGCGACACTTAATCGAGTCCTATATTGAACGAAAAGGCTGTGGATGGGACGACTCACGCGTGAAGTTGATGGATCTTCAATACCATGACGTCCGTCCTGAAAAGGGGCTCTTCTATACGCTGGAGCGTAGTCAGCTCATCGAGCGGATCGTCGACGAAGCAGAAATCCAGCGAGCCGAGTTCCATCCTCCGACGGGCACACGAGCCTACTTCCGAGGACGCTGTGTCAGTAAGTTTGCGAAGTCGCTGTACGGTGCCAGTTGGACCTCGGTCTTGTTCGATGGCGGTGATACTACGATCAAGAAAGTCCCCTTGATGGACCCCCATCGTGGGACGCAAGCTCTGACCGGGGCGCTGCTGGATGTATCCGATTCGGTTGATGTGCTTCTCGAAAAACTCAAGGTGTGACGAACGGTGTTGACACAACGATGAAGCTGCCCCACCTCCCCGATCACGACGGTTCGAGTTTCGTGGAATTCCTTTCGAAATATTATCCGGGTATGACGCTTGGAGCGAACGGGCTCTCGCCCAACGCCGATCCTACACGCACAGCCGGGACAGTGTCGGTGCCCTCTGCTACGACCGTGTTGGCGATCAAGTATCAGCAGGGAGTGATCATTGCCGGGGACCGCCGCGCCACTGAGGGATTTCAGATCGCGGATCGGCGGATTGAGAAGGTATTCAAGATTGATGAGTGGTCGGCGATGGCGATTGCGGGGGCAGCCGGTCCCTGTATTGAGATGGCCAAACTGTTCCAGACCGAGTTGGAGCACTACGAAAAATTAGAAGGTATGCCGCTTTCGTGCGAGGGGAAGGCCAATAAGCTGGGACAGATGGTAAAAGCGAATTTGCCCATGGTGTTCCAGGGGTTGGTCGTGATGCCGCTCTATGCCGGGTATGACCTGAAACGTGGCGAGGGCCGCATTTTTAAGTACGACATTACCGGCGGGAGATACGAAGAATCGGATTACCATGCCATCGGATCCGGCGGCAAAGATGCTCGCAATACCATGCGAGAACACTTTCAGCGGAATCTCTCCGAAGCGGATGTGATCAAGCTGGCGGTGTTGGCACTCTACAATGCCGCGGATGACGACGTTGGGACCGGGGGGCCTGACCTTGTGCGGGGGATTTATCCCACGGCAAAGATCGTGACCGATCAAGGCATCACGGATGTCGCGGAAGACACACTTCGGTCGGTGTGTAACGTAGTCATGGCAGCTCGTCGTTCACGGGAGACCTAATTCATGCCGATGCCCTACTACGTGTCCCCTGAACAGATGATGCAGGACAAGGCGGAGTACGCCAAGAAGGGGATTGCCAAGGGCCGATCGATCATCGCGATGGAGTATGTCGACGGGATTCTCTTGGCGGCCGACAATCCGAGCGCCTCGCTTCATAAAGTCTCTGAGATCTATGACAATATCGCATTCGCCGGGGCCGGCAAGTATAGCGAGTTCGAGAATCTTCGGAAGGCCGGGATTCGCCACGCCGATCTCAAGGGATTCATGTATAGCCGAGAAGACGTCACCGGCCGGTCATTGGCGAATGGCTATTCGCAAAGTCTTGGGACGGTCTTCAGTCAGGAAATGAAGCCGTTGGAGGTGGAAATTCTCGTCGTACAGACCGGCATCAACAGCCATCCGAATGAAATCTATCGTATTTCCTTTGACGGGAGCATCATCGACGAAAAGAACGTTGCCGTGATTGGGGGACGGGCGGATGCGGTACAGAGTTTCCTGAAGGACAAAAGCTCCAGCCATGCCCCGAGTCTCGACGAGGCCTTACGACTCTGTGTGGCGGCTCTCGATCAAACGGCCAATCAAAAGCTCCAGCCGGAGGGGTTGGAGGTTGCAGTGCTCGACCGCAGTCGGACCGGCCGGAAGTTCCGTCGCCTCGCGGTTGGCGATATTCGACGCGCACTCTCTTCCTAACCGCTACCGTTCACAATAGTGTCCTTTGTTGAAGATCCCGACCTGGGCGTATAATCTGAGTGTGGCTCGCGCATGATGACGGTGGGTCCCATGAAACAACGGATTTACGGCCTCGAGAACGAATACGGCCTCATTTTTTCCCCCAACGGCCGGATCTATCTGCCCATGGAAAAAGTCTTGGGCTACATCTTTGAAGGACTCATTCCGAACAGCTGGCCGTCGAACGCCTTTCTGGTCAACGGGGCTCGGTTCTACCAAGACACCGGCTGTCACCCCGAGTACTCGACCCCGGAGTGCGACAACATCCTAGATCTTGTCGTGCACGATAAGGCGGGAGAGCGACTGCTGGAAGCCTGTCTGCCTGCCGCAGAAGAGCGGCTCCGGGAGGAAGGCTTGTCCGGAGAGATCTATATTTTCAAGAACAATACGGACTCACTGGGCAATACGTACGGCTGCCATGAAAATTTCCTGATGCGCCGGGACGTCGATTTTTGGAAAGTCACCGAGCAGTTGATCCCATTTTTCGTCACCAGGCAGATCTTCAGCGGAGCCGGGAAAGTCTTAAAGGTCTCGGGGAAGCCGCAGTATTTCATCTCGCAACGTGCGCAACATATTCATGAGAAGACGTCGTCCTCGACGACATCGTCTCGGAGCATCATTAATACCCGCGATGAGCCGCATTCCGACGCGGAACGGTATCGGCGTCTACATATCATCGTCGGTGATTCGAACATGTCCGAGTATGCGACCTATCTCAAGGTGGGAACCGCCACGCTGGTCCTGTCGATGATTGAAGAAGGGTATGCGGTCCATGGGATGGAGCTGGAAGACTCGGTGAAGGCGATCCGCGAGGTGTCCCGCGATCCAACCTTGAAAAAGAAGGTCCGGCTCGATGACGGTCGCCAGATGACCGCCATAGAGATTCAACGGGTCTATCTGAGCCGTGCAAGAGACTATCTGGCGCAAGAAGCGCATGACCCGACCCTCGATGTTGTATGCAACAAGTGGGAAGCAGTGCTGCAGCAGTTGGAGGAGGATCCGATGCAGCTGACGCATCAGATCGATTGGGTCACGAAGAAGCACCTGATCCAATCCTATGTCGACAAGAAGAATTGTGGGTGGGACGATCCGAGGGTGTTGTTACTCGATCTGCAATACCATGATGTGAAGCGGACGAGAGGGCTGTACTATCTGATGGAGTCTCGCGGGTTGGTCGAACGAGTCGTGGAGGAAGATGCCGTTCAGCGGGCCATGTCCACCCCACCGCAAACAACGAGGGCGAAGGTGCGAGGGGACTTCATTCGATTCGCGCGGGCCAAGAACCGATCCTACACGGTTGATTGGACCTATCTGAAACTGAACGGGTACTGGGAGGAAACCATCCTCTGCATGGATCCTTTTAGTGCCCAGAATCGACGGGTCGAAGAACTGATCTCACAAGTCTCGGGAGGGCGATTTTACCGATGAAACCATTGTTCAATCTCTCTCGTACACGGCCTATCGGGCTGGTACAGCTTGCGGTTGTTGTGCTGCTCACGCATCTTGCTCTCGCTCTCGTGCCCGGCTCCCTACTGGCTGTTCAGGGTGCAGAGGGCCGTTATAGCGGCAAGCAGGGTCAGGTGCTTGTCGTGAAGGTGCCGTCTGAAGATGAATCGGCCACGGTGCAGGGAACGTTTCTTGGTCGCTCTATCCGGTTCTCCCCTGATCCGCGACTCGACGAGCCGAAAGGATTTGTGGGGTTGCTGGGGATTGATCTGCAAGATGAGCCGGGAACGCATGATCTGCTCGTCGAGCTGAAGCAGGGGGAGCAGAGTCGCACTTTCAATTACAGCGTGTCGGTCGTCAAAGAGAAATTTCACATCGAGCATTTGACGCTGCCGAAAGACAAAGTTGATTTAGACGAGAAGGCTGTAGCCCGGTGGAAGGCGGAACAGGAACAGATCAAAACGGGACTGGCGGTCGATTCGCAGGCGAGATTATGGCAGCCTGGTTTCGTGGAGCCGGTGAGCGGCAAACGAACGGGGATCTTCGGCAGTGTCCGAATCATGAATGGCCAACCGCGGAATCCGCATAATGGAGAAGATATCAGTGCGCCGCTCGGTACGCCCGTTGCGGCGACGAATGATGGGGTGGTGCGACTTACTGTCGACCATTTTTTCTCAGGAAAGGGCCTCTTTCTCGACCATGGACAGGGGTTCTACTCGATGTATTTCCACCTGTCGGAGGTCCTTGTCAAAGACGGGGACGTCGTGAAGGCGGGGCAAATTGTCGGGAAAGTGGGCGCCACCGGTCGGGCCACTGGTCCGCATCTCCATTGGGGTGTCAAACTCAACGGCGCGCGTGTGAATCCATACTCGTTGCTCGATCTTCCCTTCAAAGGTGCCGTACAGTCCGCAACTCCAGCATCAGTCTCTCTCACCGAACCGACTTCCGGGATGGGTTCGCCAACTCCGTAAACTCCACTGCGTTCCAAGTCTTTCTTCCCGCATGATTTCCAGTTGACCGGAGTCTCACCGCAGGCATACCCTTTAGAGCATTCTTAACGATGGGTCATCCGACATGCGAACCTTCTTATTCCTATGCTCGGCAGTCTCCCTCCTGATCTCCGCGCATAAGTTTTCACTGGCTGAGCCGAGTGGCCAGTACAAGAGCGCGTTATTCTTTCTCCTCATCGGCATCCAAATGCTGATCACCGGGGCCCTCATCGGTGACCACCAGGATGAGCGGGATCTCAAGGCACGGACGGAGACTGAGAAGGAAGATCGCAAGGTAGCTGGGACAAATGCGGTCAATGCATCGCGGGAACAAGGGGACAAATTGTGAAGTGTGCTCAGCGGTTCGAGTTCGGAAAGTTGAAGTATGTAACGAGTAGCGTGATGAAGGAGTGGGATTGCTTGAGAGTGAATGAGCTAACCTAGTTATACGCAGGAGTGTCCAGACTCAACACCGTTATTTGGGTCGACCGGTTAGATCTTCGGAAGTGTTTCCACGGCTCCGCGAGGGTACGTCCAGCCTTGTGAGGTCGTGTAGAGCATTACGTAGCTTAACAGCCACATCTTTTCCAATCGTCCTTTCATATTCTTTCTGTGCTGCCTGCCAGAGTTTCCTTCCCTCAGAAAGCTTGGCTGCACCTTTGGCAGTGAGGATAACCCGACGTGTCCTTCCGTCGTCAGTATCTTGTTGCAAGAGAACCAGCCCCCGACGTAGGAGTGGCCTCAGGTTATGCCCGAGAGTTGAGCGATCCATCACCAGATACTCCGACAACTGATTCATGGTCGGTGGTTGAGGGCGATCCTGGGATAGTTCTGCCAGGAGGGAAAATTGGGTTGTCTTTAAGCCTGTAGATCTCAGGTGAGTGTCATAGATCAAGGAAACGCGCCGCGCGGCCTTTCTTAACACAGCGCAGTAGCACGGAGATGGTGGTGATGTGTGATTCAGCATAGTGTAGTTCTACAACGGACATCCCTGGACGTCAAATAATCCACCTGTTTGCAAGTATACGATTGCGCCGTGCTTGGTTCAAGCAGAGCTGAATGCAAGTTTGGCCCTTGACATAAATAGGGGCATATGCTCTTATATAAGGGTAGATGCCCTTAAATGCACGGATCTCTGGGCGACACGATCGTTTCCAAAGGAAAGGAGGTTGGGATTCGATCTGAGCTGGGCAGTTGTATCTGATGTGTATTGTCGAAAAGGAGGGACATATCATGGCAGCATCAAGCGAGCGAGGCTATGACGTCTCGCAGTGGTACGATTCAAAGCCGGCCAAGATCGGCTGGTTTGCGATGTTGACGATCGGGGTATTTTGGGTGGTGTATCAGCGGACCTTCGGGTATTCGCACGGGTTGGATTCGATGACCCCGGAGTTCGAGTCGGTGTGGATGGGGCTGTGGCGGTTTAACATTGTGGCCAATGCCCTGTTCTTTGCCA